>Ga0315289_10004588_pt1 | contig 20548 bp, 16 predicted proteins | sample YL17G11_40_MG_FD_203452 | JGI IMG/M metagenome (GOLD analysis project Ga0315289, IMG submission 203452) | Sediment microbial communities from Yellowstone Lake, YNP, Wyoming, USA - YL17G11_40 | ecosystem: Environmental > Aquatic > Freshwater > Lake > Sediment | place: USA: Wyoming | collected... | reverse complement strand
CCGCCTACATCGCTCTTGCCCAGCGACGCCTCTACAACCCCAGGAGTTGACGGATACCCACCCTGCGACTGCCGAGGCAGCGGTCCGGGTTCGCGTGCCCGGACCGCTGCTCTGGTCTATCGCTCACTCATGAGCGGGGCGGCAGCGCTCCTCGCCTGCTCAGCGCGCACCGCTGTCGGCGCTCCCTCAAACCGCCCTCTCTCGCCTCATTGACCGGGTGTGACGGGCACAGGCAAAGTGGGGATTTCTTTGTGCGCCAGTGCCTTGCCGGCCATAGTGCCGAGGTACTCCTGACCCTTCACGGTCAGTCGCCCGTTCACATACACGCTGTCAATGCCGATCGGCGGCGTGTAGCAGGCGTTGTCCCCAAACGTGGCGGTGTCGATGATGGTGTCCTTGTCGAAGACGACGATATCTGCGTCGAACCCGGGCTTCAGCATGCCCTTCCGATAGAGCTGCAGGCGGACGGCAGGCATCACGGTCATCTTGAAGAGCGCCTGCTCAAGGGTGAGGATGCCGTCTTCCCGGACCAACTTGCCGAGCACGCGCGGGAATGTGCCGGCACCACGAGGGTGACCTTGGTACGCGTTCGTGATGCTGTTGTACCTGAAGCTACCGTCGCTGCCGACCATGACGAAGGGCGACCGGTAGCACATGAGTACGTCGCCCCACGGGATGTTGTGCACGGCGACCGTGGTGTTTTCGGGAAGGCTGCGCAGATAGTTGAAGAGCTCCTCCGTGAGACGCACACCGGCATCGGGCCCCGTCACTACCTCGATGTCAGAGTATGTGAAGTCCCAGTCACTAGGATCATCGAAGACGGCACTCTTGATCCCGGTCGCCCAAGCGTCGTACGGGTAGGTGTCTGCGGTAACGTCTTGACCATTGGCACGCGCAGCCGCAATTGCGGCAAGACTCTCCGGCATCTCTCCGTAAACCATAGACGCCAGGTGAGATATCTGGACGGGACATCCTGCATCCTTGCCGGCTTGCATGATCTCGATGACGGCATAGAGCATGCTGGGGATCGGGTTCGGATATCTGATGTGGGATGAGATATGGCCCTTGTGTGCAGCGGCTACTCTGGCCAGGGCGGCAATCTCCTCGTACGACTGACCCGGTTCGTACTCAGTGCCGAACGACACGCCGATTGCGCCGTCCTTCATCGCCTGGTCGGCAAGCGCCACCATCTCGCGGATCTGCTTCGGCTTTGCGGCGGTGTACTCGTCGCGAACGCCCACAGCCGCGCGAAGCGTGTTGGCGCCGATGTAGGTCAGTACGTTGGGCGCGAAGCCGGTGGCGTTCGTGTCGGCGATGAACTTCGCGATGTCTGCGTCTGAGCCGCCACAAAGGCCCGTGGTTATGGTGGTGACTCCCATTCGAACATACGCAGCGCCGGTAACCATACCTTCACGAAGGTGCATGTGAGGATCGATGAAGCCTGGCGTGATCTCCAGGCCATGGACGTCACGGACCTCAGTGAGCGGGCCAATGTAGCGGCGCATATCGTTGTCCTTTCCGACGGCAAGGATTTGGCCGTCACGGAAAGCGACCGCCGTGGCCCGCGGATGATCCGGGTCCATGGTGTAGACTCTGCCGCCTAGCAGTACCTGTGTGGCTAGGTTGTCGTGATTGGTCGGACCCCCCAGGGCGGAGCCGGCAGCCCCGACCATGACCGCCAACGACAAAACGAAAGCGGCCGTCGCAAGAATCACCGCGGGCTTGGATATCCGCATGGTCCCCTCCTCATGTGGTGAGCGCTAGCCTCCGCGCGTCACCGCCGTCTTCATGGTCGGCAAGCTCGAGGGCTATCTGCTCGAGTTGCTCCCCCTCAACATCACGCTGCTGCCCGATATGTGCACTCGCGTCCCCCCTCACCTACGCTAGTCAGTAGACTCTCACACGATTCACATACTTCCTGGCTCGCGGCGTTGCTCGTCCGACCTGCACCGGCACCCTCGCCTCCGCCGCTGCTGGGGCCTACTCCTTCATCGCTTCCTGTATCTGGTGGATGTACTCGGCGCGCTTGTCCGGGTCCATCTCGCTCTCCTGCAGGTCGTCCAGGCGCCGGTACTCGTGGTTCGCCCAGGAGAACTCGCTCCAGCCCTCAATCTGCTCGGTCGTGAAGCCCGATTCTGGTCCGCCTGTCGGCCTACTCCTCCTCTGCCCGGCGGCGCCTTCCGCGGAGCACCAGGAGTATCGCGACCACCGCAGCGGCAATCGCGATGCCGACGATGGCCAGGGCTAGGGTCGAGCTTGCGCCGCCCCCACTCGCCGTCGCGGTCTTGGGCTCCACGTTCTGGTAGATGAGCGGGGCGCCGGCGAAGAAAGCGGGACCCTTACCGTAGCCGGCGCGCTGCCAGCCCGTCCACTTGTCGGTGCGGTAGGCATCCAGCTTGTAGGGGTGAGCGAGCACGATGCAGGGGGAGTCCTCGTACATCACCTGTTGCTGCTGCTTGACGACCTCGGCCCGCTTGTAGGGGTCGAGGGTCGTCATCTGCACCTCGTCGAGGCGGTCGAACTCCTTGTTCGACCAGGCGAACTCGTTGTTGTTCTCGATCTGCGAGGTCGTGAAGCAGCTGAAGTTCTGGCCGGCGTCGACATAGCCGTCCCAGTACCAGAGGTACATGTCGAAGTCGGGCACGAAGGTGTCGCCTTCGTAGTTCCAGATGGCCTCGTAGAAGACGCCTTCGTCCCAGACCGCCACCTTGGTGCCCACGCCGACCTTGCGGAACCAGCCGGCGATGAGCTTGGCGGCGGTCTGCTCCTGCGCAGAGGCCTTGGTCGCCCACAGGCGCAAGACGATGGGCTTGCCGCCCTTGTCGAGACGGATGCCGTCCGGCCCCATCTCGTAGCCCGCCTCGTCGAGCAGCTGGTTGGCCCTGGCGAGGTCGACGTCACGCCGCACCCCGTCGGGCGGCTGCCAGCTGTAGTCGGGGTCCTTCCAGTCGCCGGGCGGCAGGAACGTGTACCCTGGGATGGCGTAGCCTTGGTAGGCGACATCCACGATGCGCTCGCGGTCGATGGCGTACTCGAGGGCGGCGCGGAAGCGCCGGTCGCGCAGCACCGGGTTGCCGCGCGACTCGCCCGTGTAGCAGTTGAAGCCGATGTAGTCCCAGTTGTACCAGGTGTACTTCGCGGTCGCGACGCCGGGCGTGTTCTCGAGCGACGCGAACTGGGCGGGCGGAACCCCGTAGGCGGCGTCGAGGTTGCCGGCCCTGAGGTCCTGGACCATCGTATCGGCGTTCTGGTACTGCACGAAGAGCAGCTCATCGATCTTGGGCGGCCCCAGCCAGAAGTCCTTGTTGGCGACCAGGCGCACGTAGTCGTTGCGCTTCCACTCGACGACCTGGAAGGGCCCGGCGCCGATCACCGGCGGCGGGTTCTCGAACTTCGTCGTGGCGTAGGTCGGGTCCATCTTCGACCAGATGTGCTTGGGCAACATGAACAACGTCGCCGTCAGGAGGTTCGCCTTGGGCTTCGTGCAGATGATCTTCACCGTGGCGGGATCGACGACGACGGCCTTCTCGATGTACTGGGTCGCCGTGGTGAACGCCGATATGTCGTTCTCGATGATGTAGTTGATGGTGAAGGCGACGTCCTCGGCGGTCACCGGCTCGCCGTCGTGCCAGGTCATGCCCTCATTGAGGTGGCAGGTCCAGGTGAGCTCGTCGGGCGAGACCTCCCAGCTCTTGAACGCGCCCTGGCCGGGTGTCGGCTGCATGGTCTCGACGTCGCGCCCCCCGAGCCTCTGGTAGTCGAGGTAATAGAGCTCGTAGACGGTGTTGCTCCAGCCGATGAAGGGGTTCATGTTGTCCATCGGCTCCATGAAGCCGATCTTGAGCGTCACCTTGCCGGCCTCCGCCGGGGCGCTCGTAGCTGGTGTGGGGCTCGCCGCCGTCGCCCGCGACGAGATGATGCCGCCGATCAAGGCGGCGGCCGCAGCTGCGGCCGCGATGAGGAGGACGACTCGCCGGGTCCAGGTAACTGGGTCCATGCTTCCCATCTCGCTCCTCGATTCTCGATGGTGCCCCGAGGCGCCCCCGCGCATCTGACGCGAGCGCTGCTGCACGTCCGCCGCGCCGCGCGCCTCGCAGGCACGGAACTCCCCCAGGCCGTTCCCCCATGAGACCGGTCTGCACCGGTGCGGCCAGACTGCCGCTTGTCCACACAGGCAATCGGGAGTCTAGCAATCATCCAAGGCGTGTCAACGTTGCGCATGGCGCCGCAAAGAAAGTACTCGAAAGTGATTCGTTGCGTCAGCTAAGAAGGTACTCGAACGCTGCCGGGCTTGTCGCCAGGAAGGAAGGCGGCAAGGAGGACGGTAGCGGTGGCCCTGTCGATGGCGGAGAGACGTGCGATCACGAGGGAGGTGGCGAGGCGCTACGCGAAGGCCTCGAAGAAGCAGCGAGGGGCGGCCTCAGCCTCGCCGCACGGCCCGGCCGGCCCGCTCGCGGCGCTCGCCGTCCCAGGCGACGCGGCCGCCGACGATCACCGCGGCGACGCCCTCGGGGTAGCGGTGGGCGTCGCCGAACTCGGCGCCGTCGGCGACGGTCGCGGGGTCGAACAGCACGAGGTCGGCGACCGCGCCTTCGGCGATCACGCCGCGGCCCGACAGGCCGAACGTCCCGGCGGGGAGCGCGGTCATCTTGCGAACCGCAGCTTCGAGCGAGAGCAGCGCGCCGTCGCGGACATACCGGCCGAGCACGCGCGGGAAGGCGCCGTAGCTGCGCGGGTGCAGCGGGGTGCCCCACAGCGGCCCTTCGGGCGAGACGGCGATCCCGTCGGAGGCGACGAGGATGTCCGGCCGGACGAGGATGGCGCGCACGTCGTCCTCGTGCATCCCCTGGCCGCGCACCCTCACACCCGGGTCCCGACAGAGGAGATCCAGAGCCAGGTCCACCGGGGCCACGCCCCGCTCGGCGGCCACGCTCGCCATGTCGCGGTCGGCGAGCGACGCGTCCGTCGCCTCGAGGACGATGCTCTCCCAGCCGAAATCCGCCACCGAGCTCTCCCAGTCGGGCTCGCCCTCCTCGATGACGCGGACCAGCCGCGCGCGGGCCGCGGGGTCCGCGAGCAGGGCGCGGAGCTCGTCGACGGGCGCCCAGGCGGGCAGGAAGCTTGCCAGGCTGCTCTCCCAAGCGACGTACGGATACTGGTCCGCGGTCACCCCGGTTGCGTCGATGAGCGCGAGCAGCTCGTCGGTGCGGCCCCAGACGCGGCGGCTCCCAAGCTTGAGGTGGCTCACGTGCGCGTGGACCTCCCCACGCCGGGCGATGGCGGCCGCTTCGCGCACAGCGTCGAAGACGAGCTGCCCCTCGGCCCGCTTGTGCGTGGCGTAGAGCCCGCCGTACGGGGCGGCCGCGGCGACCACGGCGGCGACCTCCTCGGCCGTCGCGTACATGTCGGGCACGTACTCGAGGCCGCTGGACATGCCGACGGCGCCGGCCTGCATGGCCTCGTCCAGCAGCCGACGCATCACGCCGATCTCGGCTGCCGTGGCCGGACGACGCTCGTGGCCCATGACCTGTGTGCGCAGGCTGCCGAAGCCCACCAGCGCCGCCACGTTGCACGCCGGCCGCGCCCGGTCGACGGCGTCGAAGTACTCCTCGAACCCCCGCCACACGGGCAGCACCTCGGGATCGACGCCGAGGAACGACGCCAGCTCGGCCAGACCCTCGCGCGGCCACGCCGACATGCCGCAGTTGCCGACCACGACCGTGGTCACTCCCTGACGAAGGGCGCTGTCCATCCAGGGGTCGGTGAACGGCGCCAGGTCCGAGTGCGTGTGGACGTCGATGAAGCCGGGGGCGACGACGAGGCCGTGGGCGTTCACGACCCGGGCGGCGCGTTCGGTTTCGCCGCGGTCGATGCTCACGATGCGACCATCGGCCACGGCGACGGACGCCGCGAAAGGCGCACCACCCCCGCCGTCGACCACGAGCGCATCCCGCATCAGCAGATCGAGCATGGGCCAACGCTACCACGGGGCGAGGAGTCTGGTGATAGGCCCTTCGAGCGCCACGGCCGGCCGTAGGCGCCCGTTCAGTCGCGGACCAGGACGGCGCGGAAGTCGTTGACGTTCGTGCGGGTGGGGCCGGTGACAAGAAGGTCCCCGAGGGCGGCGAGACCGCCGCGACGACGATCGGTTCACGGACGAATCCTTCACGCTCGCCGAGAAGGGCCGCGGGCGCACTCATCCGAATCCCCTGGTCGGCGCCGTGCTCGTGCGGGACGGCGTCGTCGTCGGGACCGGCCGGGACACCCGCGCCGGCGAAGCACACGCGGAGAGCGTCGTCCTGCGGGAGGCCGGCGAGGCCGCCCGCGACGCGACGCTCTACTGCACCCTCGAGCCCTGCGCCGACGAAGGACGAACGCCGCCGGGCGCCGACGCCCTCGTCGCGGCCGGCGTCGCGCGCACCGTCGTCGCCGTCGGCGACCACGGGACTGCCGTTCGTCACCTGCAAGGCCGCGGTCAGTCCAAACGGCACGGTCGTCGCCGCCGGCGGCGACGCGCGTTATATCTCGTGCGAAGAGAGCCGGCGGCGCGTCCACGCGATGCGCGCCGCGGCCGACGCCGTGATGGTCGGCGCCGGCACGGCCCGGCGCGACGACCCCGAGCTCACAGTCCGCCTGGCTGAGGGCCGCGATCCGGTGCAGATCGTCGTCTCCAGCACCGGCGATCTGCCCCCGATGGCAAGCTGCTGGCGAGTGCGAGGCAAGTCAGGACGATCGTCGTCGTGGCCACCCTGGTGGCCACCACGATAGACGCGTCGGAAGCTCGCGGGGCCGAGGTCGTGGAGATGGGGAATGGCGGCCTGCGCGCGGGGCTCCGTGTGCTCGCGGAGCGCGGGCTGTTCGACGTGCTCTGTGAAGGCGGGCCCGGGCTCACCGGCGCGCGTCTGGCCGAGGGGCTGGCCGAAAGGCTCACCGTCTTCGTGGCGCCGCTGCTCGTCGGGCGCGGAGCGCCCGACCTCGTGGCGGCGCCCGCCGTCAGTCCGACCACGCCGCGCAACAGCAACTCATGCTCGCCGCGGCGCATGGCGTGCGTGGTCTTGCGGCGCAGCAGCCAGGCCCTGTAGCCCCTTCGGGCGGCGACGCCCGGCGAAGCCGGGTCAGGCCGCCCCTCCGCCCGGCAGGGCGCGCATCAGGTTTGCCATCTCGAGCGCCGTGGCCGCCGCCGACCAGCCCTTGTTTCCGGCCTTCGTGCCTGCCCGCTCCACGGCCTGTTCGACGGTGTCGGTGGTGAGCACGCCGAAGGCGACCGGGACGCCGGTGTCGAGCGTGACCTTGGCGATCCCCTTGGCCGCCTCCGCGGCGACATACTCGAAGTGCGGCGTGCCTCCGCGGATCACGGCGCCGAGGCAGATCACAGCGTCGTAGCGACCGCCGGCGGCGAGACGCGCGGCGACCAGCGGCATCTCGAAGGCCCCGGGGACCCATGCTGTGTCGACGTCCGCCTCGCGGACGTCGTGCCGCCGCAGGCAGTCGAGGGCGCCCTCGTAGAGGCGCGTCGAGATCATCTCGTTGAAGCGCCCCACCACGAGGGCGAACTTCATCCCCTTGCCGCTCAGCTTGCCTTCGAACGTAGCCATCGCCGGCTCCTTTCGCCGTCTTCAGTCGTGAAGGCCGCGGGGGGCGCCCCGCCGGGGCGCCGAGCGCGGCCTAGCCTTCCAGGCCTTCCTCCTGCTCGAACAGGTCCTCGTGCTCGAGCAGATGTCCGAGCTTGGCGCGTTTGGTACGCAGGTAGCAGACGTTGTCGTCGCGGGGCGGCACCTCGAGCTGCACCCTGCCTGTGACCCGCAGCCCGTAGCCCTCGAGCGCCACGATCTTCTTCGGGTTGTTGGTCATGAGACGCATCGACGAGAGGCCGAGGTCGACGAGGATCTGCGCGCCGATCCCGTAATCGCGCAGATCCGGGGCGAAGCCGAGCTCGAGATTGGCCTCGACGGTGTCACGACCCTGCTCCTGGAGCGCGTACGCCTTGAGCTTGTTGATGAGGCCGATACCGCGGCCCTCCTGGCGCATGTACAGCAGGACACCCGTTCCCTCGGCCTCGATGCGTCGCAGGGCCTCGGCGAACTGCTCGCCGCAGTCGCAGCGCAGCGAGCCGAAGACGTCGCCGGTGAGACACTCGGAGTGGACGCGCACGAGCACGTCGCTCTTTCCCGCGACATCCCCCTTCACCAGGGCTACGTGATGGGCGCCGTCGATGACCGACTCATAGCCGACGGCCTTGAAGTCGCCGTAGCGCGTCGGCATCGACACGGTGGCCGCGCGGCGGATGAGCTTCTCGTTGCGACGGCGGTACTTGATGAGGTCGGCGACGGTCACGATCTTGAGCCCGTGACGGCGAGCGTACGGGACAAGGTCTGGCACGCGGGCCATGGTGCCGTCGTCGTTCATGATCTCGCAGATCACCGCGGCCGGCGAGAGTCCCGCGAGACGGGCGAGATCGACCCCTGCCTCGGTCTGCCCGGTGCGCTCGAGCACGCCGCCGGGCCGGGCCATGAGGGGAAAGACGTGGCCCGGCTGGACGAGCTCCTGGGGCGAGGTCTCGGGATCGATGGCCACCTGGATCGTGCGCGCCCTGTCGGCGGCGGAGATACCCGTCGTGACCCCGTCGCGCGCCTCGATCGAGACGGTGAACGCCGTCTGCAGCTTGGCGCGGTTCTCGCTCACCATCGGCGGCAGGTTGAGCTCGGCGCAGCGTTGCGGCGTGAGCGCCAGGCAGATCAGGCCGCGCGCCTCCTTGGCCATGAAGTTGATCTTCTCCGCCGTGGTGAACTGCGCCGCCAGTGTGAGGTCGCCCTCGTTCTCCCGATCCTCGTCGTCACACACGATCACGAATCTGCCCTCGCGCAGGTCAGCGATCGCCTCGTCGATCGTCGCGAATGGCCCGTCGCGCATCAGAACCCCGCTTCCGCCAGCTTCTCCCAGGTCAGCCCCTCCGGCGGCTTGCGCCGCTCGACGAAGGCCTGGACGTATTTCGCGATCAGATCGGTCTCGAGGTTCACCCGGGCCCCCCTGTCAAGGCGCGAGAGCGTCGTCACCGCCGCCGTGTGGGGGATCAGCGAGACCCGCAGCCCCTCCCCGTCGACGCTCACCACGGTGAGGCTGACTCCGTCGAGGGCGATCGAACCCTGCGGCACGCTCGACCGCGTCACCGCCGGCGGCGCCTCGAGATCGACGACGAGCGCGTTGTCCTCGGGCGCCACGCGCGTGACCACGCCGACGCCGTCGACGTGGCCGCTCACGAGGTGACCGCCGAGGCGCGCCTGCAGCGTCAGGGCCCGCTCGAGGTTGAGCCGGTCGCCGGGCCGTCGCTCGGCGAGCGTCGTACGGCGGACCGTCTCGGGCATCACGTCAGCCGCGAAGCCCTCCGCGCGGACGGCCGTCACCGTCAGGCACACGCCGTCGGTCAGCACCGAGTCACCGACGGCCAAGCCGGCGGGCACCGTCCGCGCGGTCACGTCGAGCACGGCGCTCTGGGCGCCGACGCGCAGCGAGCGAAGCGTGCCTACCTCTTCGACCAATCCGGTGAACATCAGCCGTCCGTCCCTTCGCTCGCACCGACCCCGACCGTCGCGTGATCCGCATCCGCGGCGTCGACCCTCGCGAGGTCGGCGCGCAGCAGCAGGTCGTCGCCGATCGCTTCCCAGGCGACGTTCGCCAAGCGTCGGGCGCCCGCGACGGTGGCGACCGCGGGCATGGCGAGGAGGTCCGGGGCGCCACGACCGATGAGCAGTGGGGCGATGAAGAGGACGAGCCGGTCGACGAGGCCGTCGGCGAGGAGCGCCCCGGCCAAGCCGGGACCGCCCTCGCACAGGACCTCGAGGAGACCGCGGTCGGCGAGCTGGGCGAGGCCGCCGCGCAGGCCGTCGCTCCCCATCTCGAGGGCCTCGACTCCCAGGCTCTCGAGCGTGCGGCGCACGCCAGCGGAGAATCGGCGTGCGAGGACGACGGTCGTCGTCTGGCCGGCCGTGCTCAGCACCTTACAGCCCGGCGGCAGGTCGCCGTCGGTGGAGACGACCACGCGCACCGGGTCGCGCCCTTCCGCCAGCCGGACGGTGAGCTCGGGGTCGTCGCGCCGTACGGTGCCGGCGCCGACGAGCACGGCGTCGGCGGCGGCACGCAGGCCGTGGGCGACGCGCCGGCTCTCGAGGCTCGAGATCCAGCGCGCGTCGCCCCCCGCGGCGGCGACCTTGCCGTCGAGGCTCACGGCGGCCTTGTACGTCACCAGCGGCAGGCCCGTCGTCACCGCCTTGACAAAGGCGGCGTTCTGGGCGCGGGCGCGCGCTTCCCAGCGTGCGGCGCCGACGTCGACCGCCAGGCCGGCCTCGCACAGGCGCGCCAGGCCGCGGCCGTCGACCAGCGGGTTCGGGTCCTGAAGGGCGACGACCAAGCGCGCCACGCCGGCCGCGACGACTGCGTCGGCGCAGGGCGGCGTGCGTCCCTGGTGGCTGCAGGGCTCGAGCGTGCAGTAGAGCGTCGCGCCGGCGGCGGCCGTGCCGGCCTCGCGCAGGGCGACGACCTCGGCGTGAGGCTCACCCGGCCCGATGTGGTACCCGCGCCCGACGACGAGGCCCTCCTTGACGAGCACGGCGCCGACGAGTGGGTTGGGGTGCGTCAACCCCCGCCCGCGCTCGGCGAGCGCGAACGCCTCATCCATGTGGCGATCGTCCTGGCGACGGTCCTCGTCCACCTGCCGACGTCCTCCTTAACGCACGACGCCCCGGGCACGCAGCTCCGGGGCGGACGACGCCGACGCGTCGCGGTGGTCTTCTCTCATCCGGACTCTGACCGTCGGCCCAGGAGTTCCACCTGGTCAACCTCTTTCGAGGCTCGCGGGCTCTCACCGCCGGTGGGGACTTTCACCCCGCCCTGAAGCCACTCTGTACTTCGCAGTCCGAGTATACGGGCGAGGCGCGTCGACCTCAAGCGCCAAGCTGGCCAGCGCCGTCAGCATGCGCATGACCGGACGGCGTGACGCCGCGCGTGAATCAAGCGGGCTCGGTCGCGTTCAGCCCTCGCCCGCGGCCTCCGCCAGCTCGCGAAAGCGCGTCGCCGCGCCGTGGCCGTCGAAGACGCTCGACCCGGCGACGAGGATGTTGGCCCCGGCGGCGACGAGCTCCCCCGCGTTGACGTCGTTGACCCCGCCGTCGACCTCGAGCGCCACGTCGTCGGGCAGGAACGCCCGCGCGCGCCGCAGCTTGTCGAGCGACGTCTCGATGAAGCTCTGTCCGCCGAAGCCGGGGTCCACCGACATCACGAGCACGAGGTCACACTGCCGGCGTACGTCGACGAGCGTCTCCAGCGGCGTGGAGGGGTTGAGCGCTATCCCGACGGCGGCGCCGGTCTCCCTCACCTGACAGAGCGTCCGATGCAGGTGCGGGCAGGTCTCCTGATGGACGGTGATCACGTCCGCCCCCGCGGTCGCGAACGCTTCGACGTACCGTTCCGGGCGTTCGATCATCAGGTGAACGTCGACGAGGGCGCCGGCCCCGTGCACGAGGGGAGCCACGGCGCCGACGACGAGCGGCCCGATGGTGATGTTGGGTACGAAGTGGCCGTCCATGACGTCGACGTGGACCACTCTGGCCCCGGCGGTGAGCACGGTCTCGACCTCGTCGCCCAGCCGGGCGAAGTCGGCCGAGAGGATCGACGGGGCGACGTGAACCTCACTGAGCGTCTGGAGCATGCCCCCACCTCCTCGGAAGGTCGCGCGACGCCGGAGGCGCCGCCGTGCCATTCTACCGCGCCGCGTCGCGCTGGCGAGGCTCTCGCCGCAGACGGGCGATGAAGAAGCCGGTGCTCCCCCAGGCCGGCGGCAGCGCCAGCAGATAGGCTCCGTTGACCGGGTGCGCAGCGCCCGGATACTCGGCGCCCAGGTCGTCCAGCGACCACTCCCCCGTGGCGACAAGGTCACCGACCACGGCGTCCGTCTCGGCGGCGGTCACGGTGCACACGGCGTAGGTCAGCGACCCTCCCGCCCGTGTACACCGCGCGCCCGCCGCAAGCAGCCGCCGCTGGTCACCCGCAAGCCGCGCGACATCGGCCTCACGACGGCGCCAGCGAAGATCGGCGCGCGAAGCCAGCGTGCCCAGGCCGCTGCACGGCGCGTCCACGAGCACGGCGTCGAATGCCCCCTCGAAGGCGTCCGGCAAGCTCGTCGCATCCGCCTCGAGCACCTCGACCGCCGAAGCGCCGAGCCGCTCCAGGTTGGCGCTCAGCGCGGCCGCGCGACGACCGTCGTTTTCGACGGCCACGACGTGCGCCTGGGGATGCCCCGCGGCCAGTTGGGACGTCTTCGTCCCGGGAGCCGCACAGAGGTCGAGCAGGTTGCCGGCCTGTGCCCCGCCTCCGGCGGCGACCAGGCCGGCCAGTTGCGAGCCGCGCGACTGCGGCGTGACGAGCCCGAGGGCGAACGGCGCCGAGGTCTCCAGCGGCGACCCTTCGTACACCAGGGCCTCGGGCAGGCCGTTCACTCCCCCTCCGTGGATCCCGGCCTCGGACAGGGCGTCCCGCGCCGTGCCCAGGTCGCCTCGCAGCGTGTTGACCCGCAGGCACCGCTCCGGGGCCTCGTTCGACGCCGCCAGCAGCGCGTCCGCAGCTTCACGACCCAGGTCGGCGGCGAGCCGCGCCACCATCCACTCCGGACACGACCAGCGAATCGCTCGCGAGCGCAGGTCGTCGCCGGCGCCGGCCTCCGCCAGTCGCTCGCGTCCCTCTCTCGAGAGCGCGCGCAGCACGGCGTTCACGAAGCCTCGCGTGCGGCGCCCGCGGGCGGCGACGAGGGCGACGCCGTCGTCGACCGCAGCGTGCGCCGGCACGCGGTCGAGGAAGAGGAGCTGAAAGGCACTCAGACGCAGAGCCTCATGGACATCGGCCTCGACGCGGGCCAGCGGCACCGCCGAGAACGAGGAGAGGACGGCGTCGACGCTCAGCCGCCGCTTGACCGTGCCCGTCACCAGCTCGGTCGCCAGTCTGCGGTCGCGTTCCTCGAGTACGTCGAGCTCGGGGAGCGATGCCCGGGAGTCGTCCAGCTTGGCGCGCCCGGCCCTCAGACGCACGAGCGCGCGCCAGGCGGCGAGGCGCGCCGGAGCCGGAGCGCTCACGGTCCGGCCAGAGAGCGCCCGGCGCCGCGCAGGAACTCGGCGGCGGTCATGCGCCGCCGACCGTCCTGCTGGAGCTCCAGGATCTCGAGCCAACCCTCTCCGCATCGCAGCCCCAGCCTGTCAGGGCCGGGATCGGGAGGCGGGCCGTCGCCGGCGCGCGCGCGCCAGATCGCGGTCCGCCGGCCGAGAAGCTCGGTCACGGCGCCGATGTGCGGCGACAGGGCCCTCACCTGGTCGGCGATCGCCGTGGCCGGTCGCTCCCAGTCGATGCGCCGGTCGGCGGCGGTGATCTTCGGTGCGTATGAGGCGGGACCGTCCTGCGAGCGCCAGCGCACCGTCCCGTCCGCCATGCCGTCCAGCGTCGTCACGAGGCTGGCCACGGCGACGGGGGCGAGCAGACGGTACGCTTCGCCCGCGTCGGCGTCGGCCGGCACTTCCACGCTGCGCTCGTCGGCCACCGGCCCTTCGTCCACCCCGGCCGTCATCCGCAGCGTGGCGACGCCCAGCGCCGTCTCTCCCGCCATCAGCGCCCGCTCGACGGGGGCGGCGCCGCGCCAGCGAGGGACCGGCGACGGATGCACGACGAGGCAGGGCAACGCCTCCAGCACCGCTTCGCCGACGATCTGCCCGTAGGCACAGGCGACGAACACGTCGGGCTCGAACCGCATCAGGGCGCTGACGGCCTCGGGTGCGCCGATCCGCTCGGGCTGCAGCACGGCCAGCCCCGCCGCAAGCGCCGCCGTCTTGACCCCGGGCGCCTGCGGCGTGCCGTGCCTCCCTCGCGGACGGTCGGGTTTGGTGACGACGACCACGGGGGCGTGGCGAGAGCCGACGATGTCTGCGAGGACCGACTCCGCGAACGGCGCCGTCCCGGCGAACGCCACTCGCACGGCGCTCAGAGCCCGCCGGCCGCCGGATCGCCGGCCGTGCCCTCGCGCAAGGCGCGCAATGCGGCCGCTCGCGCCTCCCGAGTCGTGCGGTCGACGATGAGGACCCCGTCGAGGTGGTCGACCTCGTGCTGGATAACGCGCGCTTCGAGTCCTTCGGCGACGAAGTCGACGGGCGCGCCCGTCACGTCCCTGCCCTTCACCCGCACGCGGACGGCGCGCTCGACCGGCATCGCCACGCCGGGGACGCTCAGGCACCCCTCGTCACTTTCCTCGCGCTCCTCGGAGAAATCGCTCAGGTCCGGGTTCACGAGCGCCCTCGGGTCGTCGTCGACGTCATAGACGATCAAGCGGTCGACCACGCCGACCTGCGGCGCCGCGAGACCTATGCCCGGGGCGTCGTGCATGATGCCGATCATCCTCCTGGCGAGCTTGCGCAGCGCCCGGTCGAAGGTCACGACCTCGCGCGCCCGCTCGCGCAGGACGGGGTCGCCGATGACGCGTATCTCGCGCCGCGCTTCACGTCGCGTGCGCTGCTCGCGGGTCTCGGGCGGCGCCGTCTTCGCCATCTCGCTCATGTCTTCATGCTAGCGGTTGCCTCGCTTCACAGCCACTGCGGGTCGACGTCCACGACAAGCCGGGCGCCGCGGGCCGCGAACCTCGGCCGGTAGCTCTCCAGCCATGGACGCAGCGTATCGAGTGTTTTCCCTATCGCGGCAGTTTTTATCAGCACCCGCGCGGTATACCGGCCGCGCTCACGATAGAGGGGCCCCGGCCCCAGGACCTGCGCCCCGTCGCCGAGCACCGCGGCGACGCGCGCGGCGATGAACGCCGCGCCTGTCTCGGCCTTGGCGGCTACGGGCGACGACATCTCCAGTCCGACCAGCGACGTGGTCGGCGGATAGTCGAGCGCCCGACGCTGGCTGATCTCCTCGGCGTAGAAGCGCTCCTGTTCCCCTGCCGCGGCGCGCGCGATCGGCCGCGCCGTCGGGCTCAGCGTCTGCACGATCACGCGGCCGGGACGCAGACCCCGGCCGCTCCGCCCAGCCACCTGCACCAGCATCGCGAAGGTACGCTCCTCCGCCCTGAAATCCGGGAAGTGCAGGGTGACGTCGGCATCGACCACGCCGACCAGGGTGACCTCCGGGAAGTGGTGGCCCTTGGCGATCATCTGCGTTCCCACGAGCACCTTCGGCCCGGGGGCGGCGTACGCCTTGAGAACGGCTTGCAGACGGCGATACGACCCGGCGACGTCGGAATCGAGGCGCAGCAACTCCACACCCGGCAACAGGGAACGCACCTCGCGCTCCACGCGCTCGGTGCCGAAGCCGTGCCGGGCCACGTCGGTGCCGCCGCATTCGGGGCACCGCGAGGGCGTCGGCTCCGCGTGACCGCAGGTGCGGCAGCGGAGCCCGCCCCCTCCCCCGCCGAACAGGGTCAGCGTGACGTCGCAGCGGGGACAGTTCCAGGCGTGGCCGCAGTGCCCACAGGCGAGATACCCCGCATAGCCGCGGCGGTTGTGGAACAGGATCGCCTTCTCGCCCGCGTCGACGGTTCGGGCCAAGGCGGCGGCGAGCTGCGACGAGAACACCTCGTGGACGTCGCACATGTCGACGATCTCGAGCACGGGCGGCGCCGAGCCGTCGACACGTGTAGTGAGGTCCGCGTGCACGGACGCCCGCGCGTAGGCCTCGACGCTCGGCGTCGCCGAGCCACTCACGATGATCGCTCCGCATGACTGCGCACGCCAACGGGCGACCGTGCGGGCGTCGTAGTGCGGCTCGTTGTCCTGCTTGTACGAGGTGTCGTGTTCCTCGTCGAGGACGATGAGGCCGAGGTCGTGCATCGGGGCGAAGACCGCCGAACGAGCCCCGACGGCGAGACGGACGCGGCCGGAGGCCAGCTCGCGATAGGCGTCCAGCCGCTGGCCGGTCGAGAGGCCTGAGTGCAGGACGGCGACCGGCTCTCCCGCGAAGCGCTCCCGCACGCGTGAGACGGTCTGGCCGGTGAGCCCGATCTCCGGCACCAGGAACAGGACCGAGCGGCCAGACTCCAGCACCGCCGCGGCAGCCTGCAGGTAGACCTCGGTCTTGCCGCTGCCGGTCACGCCGTGCAGCAACACCTCATCACCGGGGCTTGAAGCGCAGAGGATCCTGTCGAGAGCCGCCGCCTGGTCGGGCAGAAGGTCGGGGGCGTCGCCGAGCCGCGCGCAAGCCGCCAGCCGGCCGGCTTGGGCGGCGGCCGGCCCTCCGGGGGCGGCCGCGGGCGGCGCCGTCGGCCGCTCCTCGTCGCTCACGTCGCGCAGCGCGCCCGCCGCAAGCAGGCTCTCGAGGCCGGCGCCCGAGAGGCCGGTCGCGGCGCGCAGGGCGCGAGCGTCGATCCTGCCGACCTTCGCCACCGCGTCGAGCGCCGCGCGTTGCCTGAGGCCGGGCCGCTTCGGCACGCCCCCGCCGACGGCGAGCACCCGTGACGCGGCGTGCTCGCCGACCACGTGTACACGGTGAGCGATGCGCACCCACCCCCTGCGGCGATAGCGGTCCGCGACCCGCGTCGCGGGGCCCGCGGGCATTGTCAGGCCGTCGATCGCCGCGAGATCGAGCTCGCCGTCGTCAAGCGCCGCCCGGCCGGCGTCGGTCAGGGCGTAGTGGCGCGTGACGCGCAGCGCGCCGGTCGGCGGCGTCACCAGCGCCAGTGCGCCGCTGAGCGACGAGAGGTAGTAGCGGCGCACCCGCTCCGCGAGGGCCAAGAGGTCGGGCCCAAGCCCCGGGACGTCGAGCACGTCGGCGACTGGCTTCAACCGCCCCTCGTGGCTGCTGTCACGGCGAAGCTCGAGCACCACCCCGATGACCGTCTGTGAGCCGAGCGGGACCGCGACGAGCGCCCCGGGCGTCACCTCGTCACCCGAGTCCGCCGGCAGCGAGTAGTCGAACGGGTCCGCGAAGGCCCGCGTGCGGACGAGTGGAAAGACGGCCGCGACGCTCATGCGGCCTCCTGCGCGCCCCCGCGCCGCCTCGTCAGGCGCTCGGGAGCCCGGCCGCGGCGCGCAGCGCCTCCGCCTTGTCGGTACGCTCCCACGTGAAGTCGTGGTCGTGGCGGCCGAAGTGACCGTAGGCCGCCGTCTTGCGGTAGATCGGCCGCCGCAGGTCGAGGTCGCGGATGATCGCCGCCGGGCGCAGGTCGAAGTGGTCGCGGATGAGCTGCTCGATCGTGGGCAGGTCGACCTTCTCGGTGCCCTGGCAGTCGACCATCAGGGATACCGGATGGGCCACGCCGATCGCGTAGGCGACCTGCAGCTCGCAGCGGTCAGCCAGCCCGGCGGCGACGACGTTCTTGGCGACGTAGCGGGCGGCGTAGGCGCCCGAGCGGTCGACCTTGCTCGGGTCCTTGCCCGAGAAGCAGCCGCCGCCGTGGCGCGCCGCGCCGCCGTACGTGTCGACGATGATCTTGCGCCCTGTGAGGCCCGCGTCGCCCATGGGGCCGCCGATCACGAACCGGCCGGTGGCGTTGATGACGACGAGCTCGTCGAGACGGGTGGCGTCGTACAGGTGCTTCGGCAGGATGGGCTCGACGACGTGCTTGATCAGATCGGGTCTGATGATGCTCTCCAGGTCGGCCTCGTCCGAGTGCTGGGCGGCGAGCACGACCTTGACGATCTCCACGGGCTGGCCGTTCTCGTAGCGGACGGTGACCTGCGACTTGCCGTCGGGACGCAAGTAGGAGAGGTCCTTCTCGGCCCTGCGCACGTCGGCCAGCCGCTTGGCGAGCTGGTGGGCGAGCAGGATGGGCATGGGCATGAGCTCGCGCGTCTCGTTGCAGGCGAAGCCGAACATCATGCCTTGGTCTCCGGCGCCCTGCAGGTCGAGCGTGTCGTCGTCGTTGGCGTCGGTGCGCACCTCGATCGACTTGGATACGCCCTGGCTGATGTCGGGCGACTGTTCCTCGATCGCGACCATGACGCCGCAGGTCTCCCAGTCGAAGCCGTAGCGGGCCTCGGTGTAGCCGACCTCCTTGACCGTGTCGCGCACGATCTTCGGGATGTCGGCGTAGGCTTCCGTCGTGACCTCGCCGGCGACGATCGCGAAGCCGGTGTTCACGAGCGTCTCGCAGGCGACGCGCGAGTACGGGTCCTCGGCGATGATCGCGTCCAGGATCGCGTCCGAGATCTGGTCGGCGAGCTTGTCGGGATGTCCCTCGGTCACCGATTCCGAGGTGAACAGGTAGTTGCTGGCTTCCACCGTACCTCCTCGCGGGAAGCGGCCGGCGGATCGAGGCCGGCGCGTCCGGGATGGCATTGCTGAAGGGCGCTATGTGGAGAGGCGGACCACGGGGACTTCCCTGGTCCGCGACCCGCCGCGCAGCCCGCGGGAGTCTACCAGACGGCCACACGCCGGTTCAACGAGGCCGCCGCCTCGGCGTGCGCGGACCGCGCGCCGCCGGGCACTCGCTACTCGCGCTTGGGCAGGCGGCCCATGAGGTCGGCCACGCACTCGGACGGCGTGCGGCGTCCCTCGAGGACCTCGTAGACGTTCTCCGTCACCGGCAGCTCTATGGCGAGCCGGGCGGCCAGATCGTGGAGGGCGTAGGTCGTCGGGAAACCCTCCACGACCTGGCCGACCTCGGCCGCGGCGTCGGCCGGCGTCATTCCCCCCGCGAGAAGCTCCCCGGCGCGCCGGTTTCGGCTGTGGCGCGACGTGCACGTGGCGATGAGGTCGCCGATCCCCGCCAGCCCGTTGAAGGTCTCGTAGCGCGCCCCCTGCGCCAGCCCGAGGCGCGCCACCTCAGCCAGGCTGCGCGTCATGAGCGCCGCTCGCGAGTTGTCGCCGAACCCAAGTCCGTCGGACATTCCCACGGCCACCGCGATCGGGTTCTTCACGGCGCCGCAGAACTCCACCCCGAGGACGTCGTCATTCGTGTAGACGCGCAGCGTCTCGCCGGCGACCGCCTCCTGAAGACGGCGGGCCATCGTCTCGTCGGCGCAGGCGACGACCGTCGCCGACGGCATGTCGCGCCCGACTTCCTCGGCGTGGTTCGGACCCGACAGCGCCGCCGCCGTCGCCCCCGTCGCATCCTTGATGACCTGCGTCGGCCGTCGCAGGGTGCCGAGCTCGTACCCCTTGGCGAGCGACAGCTGCAAGCTGCGGGGCGCGCGTCGCGAGGCGACCCACGCCGCGACCTCGCGTACCGCCTGGGTCGGGACCGCGTAGACGATCAGCTCGGCGCTCGCGATGTCGGCCTCCCCCATCGCCGTGAAGCTGAGCTCGTCCGGGAGCCGCACACCGGGCAGGAAGTGCCGGTTCTCGCGCGCGGTGTCGAGTTCCGCGGCTTCGGCCGCCGTGAGCGTCAGGACCTGTACGCGGTGGCCGCGACGCGAGAGGTGCCTCGCGAAGGCGCTTCCCCAGCTCCCGGACCCGATGACGGTGACATCCACGCTCAGCCGCTCCCAGGCTCCCGCCCGGTCCCCGTGACCGCGGGCGGCTTCGCCGTCCACGGCAGCGTTACCCGCGGCTCCCGGTGCTGCAGAATACGCTGGATGTTCCTGCGATGGGCCACGGTCACGAGCACGAAGATGAGGACCGCCGCGAGGGCGTACGGCAGCGGTTGACCGGTGACCACCACCAGCACGGCCAGGGCCGCCGCGGCGGCGAGCGAGGCGAGGCTCACGATGCGACCCGCCAGCAGCACGGCGACCCAGATCGCCAGGACCACGACGTAGATCGCGGGTACAAGGGCCAGGACCACGGCACTGCCGGTGGCGATGCCCTTTCCGCCCGAGCCGCGAAGGAAGACCGAGTACATGTGCCCGGCGACCGGCGCCGAGGCGACGAAGATCGTCGCCCAGGGGCCAAACACGAGGCTGGCAAGCAGCGCCGGCACGTACCCCTTCATCATGTCGCAGGCGAGCACCGCGATGCCGGCCTTCTTGCCCAGCACGCGGAACGCGTTCGTGGTGCCGACGTTACCGGAGCCGTGCTCACGGATGTCGACGTCGAAGAACAGCTTCCCGATGACCAGCCCGAACGGGATGGCGCCGACCAGGTAGGCCGCCGCCAGCATGGTGATGAAGAGGATCACGTGGAGCAGGTTCATCGTCCCTTGAAGTCGATGATCAGCGGTACGCCCTGCAGGTCGAAGCGGCCGCGGAGACGGTTCTCGACGAAGTACCCGTAGTCGCGCGTCACCAGCGCGCGGTCGTTGACCTCGATCGCGATCCGCGGCGGGCACGTATCGAACTGGGCCGCGTAGTACATCTTCAGCCGTCGTCCACGCTTGGCCGGAAGCGGACGCTCGGCGGCGAGCGCGGCGAGCGCCCGATTCAGCTCCGCCGTCGCGATGTGGGCAGTATATCGAGTGTCCAGCAGGGCGACCATCTCGAGCAGACCGGCCAGACCGGCGTGCGTGAGCGCCGACACTGCCACAGCCGCCGGGCGTTGGCGCAGCTTGCGCCCGGCGATCCCGCGGACCTCGTCGAGGTCGGCCTCGGCGATGTCCGTCTTGTTGACGGCGAGGATCGTGGCGCACCGACGGCGCGCGGCCTCGACGGCG
>Ga0315289_10004587_pt1 | contig 20550 bp, 19 predicted proteins | sample YL17G11_40_MG_FD_203452 | JGI IMG/M metagenome (GOLD analysis project Ga0315289, IMG submission 203452) | Sediment microbial communities from Yellowstone Lake, YNP, Wyoming, USA - YL17G11_40 | ecosystem: Environmental > Aquatic > Freshwater > Lake > Sediment | place: USA: Wyoming | collected... | reverse complement strand
CTATTTGTTTGGTGGCTGGCACATCCCTGTCAAACGTTATGTCGTCTAAACGGATAATTCCTGTATTACCCTTAAGAAGGGCGTATTCTTTAACCATATCGAGTGTCTGGTTTGTTATGTCTTGGACATGTACCAACAGCAGGCTTGGCTTGTCTTCGTAGAGTTGATTCAACGTGTCCTGAAATCGCTTTTCCGATACACCGTCACGCCACATCCAAGTGTATTCCCTGAAACCGTAATAAACAATAGGATCTGTCAGGGAAGAATTTGCTGTTAACCTGAGTCCTGCCAGCTTTGTCTTGTTGTATACTGAGGCTGTGGGGGAGTAGTTGCTCAGGACGTAGAGTACTCTTTGATTATAGTCTTGGCCTGGAAAAGCGTATGAGTCAATTTCCAGACCACAGTTTTTGAATATTCCGATGCCAACTTTAATCCGTCGTTCTATTTCTTCAAACGGAACCTGCCCAGTAGGGCAGGTAAACTCGTACGCAGTTGAGCCATCGATGGGACACTTGTGATCGTAGCCGTGAACAGCAAGAAAAATGTTTGGGCTAACTTGAACCTCTTGCAGATAAGAGACAAGCTTCGTTTGCTTATCCAGAGTTGAGAGGGGCAGGTTTCCCGAAATAAAAGGAACAACGAAAAAGGGAGGAACCAAAATGACTATCGCAGTCATGATAATTCCGAGCATTACAATGGAATATACCTGTTTGCGGCTCATGCATGTCCACCCATGCATCGCTTTGGTCTCGAGGTTCCTCCTTTCGGCGAGAAGGCTTCGTTTTTCGCTCTCCAAATTGACTATGGTCTGGCGCAACTTCCACGTGTGTTTGAAGGCTTCCTGTTCAAGGCAGACGGAGACATTGTTCCTTACCCCATTCCCCGTCCAACCTTTTTGTGGCTTACCAATGCGAGCAAATATGCTAGTGCGTTTAGCCATGTGAATTAATCACTCTGCTGAATTCGCCAGTTTCTACAGCTACCTCTTTCTGGTTCGGATTCTGTACGAAAGAGATATATTAGAATTATAGATGCTACTTCTAGAGGAAACTTCTACTCGCTGGGCTCAACCTCACTCAGTTCAGATAACCCTTTTCCTGAGGTGATCGCCGTCTCAGTTCGTGATCTTATGGATAAAGGTCTGTCAGCGTGAAATCCACCCAGTACACTACTTGCAGTTTTTCACGCTTCCCACCAATGATGCAATTATGATTCTTAATGGATTGCTGAGCTGTGACCCGAAAAACGGAAATAGTGCGCACACCGAGAAAAAACATTATATAAACTCCTCAAATCAGATTGTGAATTCCCATTTATATCAAGTTAACTGTGTAATTATACAACTTCTGTTTGCTAGATAAATGTTAGCCAGTCTTAATTTCAGTCCTACCTCATAGTGACTTGTCTTCTCGTGAAGACAGGAGTTGATATTATGGAAAAAGAAAAAGAAAACCAGCATAGCCGCTGCAGGGTTTACAACTGCAGCCCAATGATAGGCGAATTCGAAGAAGCTGTCCAGGAGCAATTTGGAGAACACTGGATAGTGCAAATGGACCCACAAGGAAAAATATCTTTACATCTCGCCCAAACGATGTACGAAGAAGATGAGCGGCAAGTCATTGATGAGCTTGGCAAAGATGTGCTGACGCTCATGCAAGAAGACGGCTGTGACGATAGAATCGACTCGATGCTCTGTTCTATGATATTGCGAGAAACTATAGGCGAAGTGAAACTTGAACACGTCAAGCAAGGCCTCATAGAGTATGAGTGGTTCAAAAATGGAAACTGTGAAACGCCAGAGATGGAGCGAGCGCTGAAGAAGCTTTCTAATTTCGGCGAGGACCAAAGGGACAAACTTGTCAGGTTGTGCCTCAGCCATTTTAGGACGTCTTTGGAAAAATAATTGGTATATCGAATGGATTTGATCAAAATGAAAGACTATGAAAAGGACTCAGCTTACACCAACGCCCTAAAGCAACTGGAGCGAACAATAGAAGAACAAAGGCGCGCGCAATACACGCACACTCTTCAATGTTAGCCAAGAGAGGTTGTGCCCAGATGACCAAGGAAATGGCAAAAGATTTCAAGCGAATCAATGCTCGCCACAGTTTCACGTGCTCAGGCACATGTGGAAAACGCTATCCAGCAGGGGCAACAGGGTATTGGAAGCGTGAGACAGATACAAATGGAGTGTCCCACACTTCAATACTCTGCGTGGATTGCTTCCGCAACCGCAAGGAATAGTGAAGACTCCAATGCTAATAATCGTTTCCACATTTTCCCCTTTTTTTCTGCGTGAAGTTATGTCCTCACATGACCCTTGGTAGTAGTTAGCTGATGCAACAATAATATTCGACCTTTTGCTACAACTATGGTGAAGGTGCAAAGAAGAACAAAATATAGGAAGGTGATGGAAGGTATGCCAAAAATCTCCTTTGTCTAGAATAACCTTCCACCAGAGGTGCTTCCATGTCACTAGTTTATGGAAGCTCAAGGCGAATATAATTCTTCTCACAGCTCAACTCTCAAGCTCAAGTTCCCAATCGTTTACCTCATTTACAAGCATCTTCAAAGGCTATCCTCTTCAGTACCACTCAGATGGCGACTAGAGAATTCTGTGGGCTTGGTGTGTGACTACATATCAGGCGAGCCCAAGAAACGTGTAGCACGTTGGAGAAAAGGGAGATTGCTGGAAGAAGCAACTGAAGACGCGGCAGTCAGAATTGGCTTCAGCATCGTCAAAGACCCAGAGAAATTAGGACCAAGCCAGATTTTTTACAACTGCTGCTATGAGAACAATGGTTACGGTGCAGACTTCATATTGAAGTTCTCAGAAAACATCCCAGCGATTTTAGAAGCGAAAGTCCGGAAGGGGTACTTAGAACCGACTGACATCATGCGCTCAGTCCTCCCAAGATTCTATGATTTGGACCCCCGACACGAAGAGCTATGGCTACTACTCTATTGGGGAAGAATATCGAACGGGGCTAAGGATCTGCTCTGGAAACATAACGTTGTTTTGATCCTAATGCCCTTCGAAGTGTCTCTACAGAATGAGATAACGCCTGCAATGCGAGATCGGCTATCTGCATACATAGCTGCCAGAATTCGAGACCTAATGTCTGTGTTTACTACTTCAGTGACTCAACAAGCTCCTAGCAACGTGTCACGCTCTGTTGACGCTCGTTGTTATGTGAGCTATAGTAAATGTGGCGAGGGTAAACTCAATAATCGTCACTGGTTAAGCATGCTTAAACGTAAGTTGCTCGCATTATTGCATCGACTTTTCGTAGCCATCTCTAGATTTTAGTCATAATGCTGGACGAGAGTATAGACATCAGCTTAGCGCGCCCAAGCTAGAGCTAGAAATTGATCTCTGCGATGAGCGGTATATGATCGCTGAGATTTCGAACGCGCGCGCGAATCAGCCCTGTGATATGGCCTTTTTCATTTCTCCCCAAGCTGCTAGGGACGAGTTCTTGAGTAGTGACTTGAGCAAGACCACAGGCAGCAAAGAAAGGGTGATTATGGAAAGTTTGCTTCGCCGAAGTGTAGCGCTACTAGTGCTATGTCTTTGCCGTCGCACTTGCCGTCCGGGACGAAGTCCCATGGATTACGAGTGCCTCCTGTCACGTCTCCAGCGATGGATACTATGACCCACCCGCCCGTTAGGTTGTTGTCCGCCGTGTTTGTTTCGCCGGGAACAGGCTCAGCGTAAGCGCTTAACGTGTAGTTGCCCTTAGCAAAGCCAGTGGTGTTCCAAGTGAAAGCTGGCGTAGTGGAGTTGCCGCTTGTTAGGGTGAGAGTTTCTGTTTGGATAGCTGTGACGTTGGCATATGCTGTGACGTTAAAGGTTTCAGTGATGTCGCCTTGATTTGCCACTGTGACGTTTATGGTGGCGCTGAAGCCTTGACAAACCACATTCTTAGAAGACACAAGATTACTGACAGCTACGTCGTGAACGAGCGCGAGTTGTCAAACAAGGCAGATGGGTGTTTCCGGCCATTCAATCTATTAAGGCCTGGGAAATAGTTCAGAGTTTTGGGAGAAGACTATTATCCGCATTTTCTGAGGTTGAACAGACTTACAGAGATTGCCCAAGATCCAACCGCAAGCTTGACACGGCTTAGGAGTTTTAGCGGAATAAGAAGCACGACAGCATTGGACAGCTACTTGGGAACAGCTAGGAAGGAACAGCAGAAAGCCCTTGAGTTTATGGGTGAAAAATACAGGTAGTTCTCTTCTGGTTCAAGGCATATTTCCAACCAAAGACAGCAAACCTACGGTATCCAGTTCGCATGAACTGATTCCTTGTTTGTCAGATTGATCTGCACGCTATCGTCTGGAGATTTCTTCTATATCTAAGTATCATATACTTTTTTATTTATCGCAAGATACATTCTAGATGCGCATAAATAGAGGGAAGAAAGGATGAAGACAAAACACATAGCCATAGCGATAATCGCAATTGTGATGCTTTCAAGTCCGCTATTTGCATCTGCGGTGCTCGCGTCTGCGTCTTGGCCTAAGTTGCCATCAAATACGGTTCAGCTTAGCGTCGTTGACGGTACAGACTCCTACTTCATATCCACGCTCAGCGGCGTCCCAGGAGGATTCGACGTTTACAACGGCGAGTACGCTGGTTGGTGCGTTGACATGAGATGGGGGCGCCTGGCTGGTGACTATGATGTACTGCTGTATTCAAGCCTCGCTCCGCCTGTGTCTTTGCAGTCTCAACGTTGGGACATAGTGAACTACATCTTGAACCATAAGCAAGGATTGATGATGGATGTCCAAAGGGCCATATGGTACTTCGTTAAGATGGATGGAGTAGGTTGGTGGTCAGGGGCTTCACCGTCAGCTGCCTCTTTGGCCATGGTTGCTAATGCACTGGCGAATGGCAACAATTATGTTCCAGGCCCGAATGATGTGCTGGCCATAATATGCTACCCAACGAAACAATATACTCAAATATCAATAATAGAACTTCTAAGGCTTCGAGGCAAGGTGACCGGCGGAGGACAATGCATCGTTGGAGAAAACGAAGAGATTCCTAGTGCTAGCTTCGGCTTCAATGCCATGTGGTTCTCAAGAGACCCAAGTCCCAAGGGAGAGATAAACTACGTCGACCATATCACCGGCCAGCATGTGCACGTCCACGATCTAACCTACCTAGAAGTCTGGCAGGATGAGCCAGGAAACAAGCCTTGGCCAATGCTGAAAGCCAAGTTCGGTGGACTAGACGTCTATTCTGGACACATGGTCGATGTCTACGTTGAAGACCATGGCGAACCGGGCAAAAATGACAAATTCCTCATATTTCTCAACGGTCAATACTTAGGCGGCAGCGGCGACTACTTTGGCAGCGTGCTAACCAACGATCCAATACTGGCTGGTAACATTCAGATACACAAACCACCCAAATAGTAAACGAGATACGCTACTAGTATCCATTGATCGCCTCATCTTCCATCTTTCTTTTTGTTATATACTAAGCAGCGCGCAAGCGTTTTGGTTTGCCTGAGCATATTGTTGCGCGCGTGCGCGCGGGTGCGCGGGTTTTACACACGTACGTAACTAAGGACGTAAGAAGAAACGTAAGCAAGAGAGGAGATACGTGAGTAAAAGTGTGTGTGTGTTTGGGATAAAACTTTACCCCAACCAACCAGCTCGCAAAGAATTAGAAAGAAATCCAACAGCTGCAATGAAAGCTGCATGGACTTCCCAAAGATTTTTTTACACTACCCAAACGGTAACAGTTTGAGAGTTTGACTGACTTTTGAGGAATGTTGAAAGGATGGTGAAAGGTAACAAGTTGTAGTGCGCGCTAGCCTGTTTAGAAATTAATCTGTTCGTCTGGTTATCTTGTGTTAGGAAGAAGCTTTGAGAATTAGGCAAGTGCTTTGTTCATTGGACTTGGGTTCTGTTCGTGGGTTGTTGATGCGCTTTTATCACGTGGTCGGACGTGGCAGGAAGCCTTATGATCCTGTTCAAGTGTTGAAGGCTCAGCTTCTGAAGCATCTGTTTCGCGTTCCGAGCGATCGCAGGCTTGCGTTGTTGCTGAAGAAGGATAGGAGGGTTGCTGAAGCTTGTGGCTTCAGCTGCAAGACGCCTAGTCACGGTTTGTTCACCCAGTTTAGGCACAGGCTTGGCATGGACGTGTACGAGAAGGTGTTCTCTATGTTGGTGGGTCAACTGTTGAGGGATGGAGTGGTTGAGGGCGAGGTTGTTGCGTTGGACAGTACGGCCGTCAAGGCTTACAGTCAGAGAAGCCTTGACAACAAGACGGGCAAAAGTGACGGTGAAGCTCGTGTGGGAAGGGGTAGAAGAGGCTTCGTGCTCGGCTACAAGGTGCACACAGCATGCTGCACAAGGTCTGAGTTGCCCTTGGCGTTCACGGTTGAGCCCTGTAACGTTAACGAGAAACGCTGTTTCAGGCCGTTGCTGAAGAACCTGAAGGCTCAAGGCGTCAGCTTCAAGACCATCCTGGCCGACGCTCAGTACGACTCAGAAAAGGTTAGGGAAACAGTCAGGGAGTACGGGGCTGAACCCATCATACCCTACAGGAAAAGCTCAAGGATCAGAGGCGCATTGAAGGTTGGATATGACTTCGTGGTCCACGGAGTCAAGCGTCTAGTGCGACTCTTCAGAAAGCGCGTCTGCATCGAAAGGGTGTTCAGCAGAGCCAAAGAATGGCTTCTCCTAGACAGCTTAAGAGTCAGAGGGCTGGAGCAGGCGTTCATACAGGCGTGCTTGAGCTTCTCAGCCATGCTTACCGTGGCTCTAACAGCGGCTAGACAGCGCAAACCCTGCCTCATAAGAAGCATAAAACACTACACCACCCAATGAAACGTGAAAAAGAGAAACAAAGAAAACGCTAAGGCAGAGCAAACCATAAAAAAGGAAAGGCCGAAACGGTTCAGGACTCTATTCCAGACAGAATAAGCTCGCTAAACAGAGAAAAACGAGCACGCCAACACCGAAAGAAAACTGAAACAACAGAATCAACCACAATTTCTAAACAGCCTAGCGCGCACTACAACTTGTTACCTTTCACCATCCTTTCAACATTCCTCAAAAATCGGCCACAGTTTCCAATTGTTACCTCAGCCTTCCTCAAAGAAAACTTATGTGACCCTTTTTTGAAGGTCACTTCTCCCGGATAGAATTCCCACTTTTTTGTAGCGGGCTAGGGGGATTTGATTCTTAACCTTTTATGTATGCGTAGCTTGTTTTGAGGTCGTTTATCGGGACTGGCACGTCTGGCGAAGTGTAGGTTTTGCCTTGATATGTGATTGTGAAGGTCACTATTTTGCCAGTGTCTCCAGCGGCCTTGTCATAGACTTTCACCCACCACGCATAGGTTGCTGACGGAGGCAGATACTTTACCACGCTTGACAGGTCGATGTACAGGTCGAGGTTATCAGCACTTCCGCCTGTTCCGCTCCAAACGCGTTTCGACCATAATGGGGTGGATGTGCTGCCGACACCAATGTCAACTATCAAGTCTCCACGGTAAGTGTGCTGGATATATACGTGGGCTTGAATTGGTGCGGGACTTGGAATGTAAGCGTAGCTCGTTTTCAAGTCACTGACTAGGACTGGAACTTCCGTTGAAGTGTATGTGTTGCCTTGATAGGTTATTGAGAATTGTGTAATTTTGCCTTGGTCACCAGATGCAGCGTCGTAGACCTTCAAGAACCATCTGTAAGTGTTTGAAGGAGGCAAATACGCAGTCGCAGCAGAGAGGTCAACAGTCAAGTCCAAGTTGTCTGCACTTCCTCCCTGACGGTTCCAAACCCGACTTGACCAGAGAGGCGAGGCAGTGTTGCCAACACCAATGTCCACTACTAAGTCTCCACGGTAAGTGTGCTCGATGTAAATATGTGCGCTCGCGCCTGTGCTCGTGACCTGAACCCTGTCAAGCCAGCCTGCATCACTCCCTGTGCTGACGCTTCTGTCCTTGCTGTATGACCATACGAGCAGGTGAGAACCTGAAGCCAAGCTGAAGCTCTTCTGCTGCCAATTGACTTCCCCGCTTATCTCGCTCTGCAGAGCGCCGTCGATGTAGAACTCGAGGTAATCATAGCCAGCTTCTGAAGAGACCTTCCAATAGAAGGAGAGAGTTCCAGGACCCGTGACTGTCGTTTGTATCCACGTGTACGCATCGTCAATAACCTTCCCGCTTTGTGCTGCATCTCCGCCGTAGTAGGACGTGCTAGTCTGCCCAAACCAGTGTGCGCTTCCGAATGTGCTCCAAGTCAACCCCGTGTTATCCACGGCTTCGCCAAGCGTAACAGAAGTTGGAACGAACTCCACCTGATCGAGCCAGCCCGCGTCGCTACCAGATGAGACACCGACATCTTTTTTATAGCTCCACCGAAGGGTATGATAACCTGATGCGACGTTGAAGCTTTTTTGCTGCCAATCGATGGTGCCGCTTATGCTGCTCTGTGATACGCCATCGATATAGAAGATTAGATAATCATCAGCTTCTGAAGAGACCTTCCAATAGAAGTACAAGGTGCCGGGACCTGTAACACCTGTATCTAGGTAACTATAGGAACTATCACGTACAGATCCGCTTTGTGCGGCATCGCCGCCATACATGGAGATAAAGGGTTCTCCTTTCCACGCTTCGCCATAGCCGCTGAAGAAGGAACTCCAGGTGAGAGCCGTGTTATCGACAGCTTCGCCAATAGTAGGTGCCGCCCAACCTGAAAAGAGCTGCACATGGTCAACCCAGCCAGCATCGGCACCCGAGCTCCCAGAGCCATCTTTCTCGTAGCTCCATTCCAGGGTGTGGTAACCTGCGGGTATGTAGCAGGTCTCTTGCTGCCAACCAACTTCTCCGTTGATGCTGCCCATGAAAACGTAATCCATGTAGAAAGTCAGCATGTCGAAGCGTTCTTCGCTGGAGACCTTCCAATCGAACCTCAGGTAATTTCCAGATGACCCCACATACGGCGTTTGGAACGAAAGCCAAGAAGTCTGTCCATCGGATATGTCACCGCTCTGCGCTGCAGAGCCACCATAACTATAGACTGAGGTCTGTCCAAACCAAGTCGCACTGCCTCCTGTGGAAAAAGTGAGGGAACTATTGTCCAGTGCCTCATTGAGAGTAACGGCAAATACTGGTGCAATCATGCCAGATAGCAAGATTACGGAGCCCAGCAAAGTGACTAATGCTGGAATGAGCGCATTGCGCGAACGCCAACAAAATGAGATTGTTTTCAACAATCATTCCCGAATTCTAAGTATTGCATTTGTCAGTTTATAAGATCTATGGAATTTACTTCTAGTTGTTGAAAACCCAAGAAGAAGATTGCATAGAAAAGTCATAGATAGATCGAAAGCAAGCATTCTGAAAACAACCGCGCGCTCTCCCGAACTGAAACCTAATGAATGGCCAACCATGCTCAGATTGGTTTGGACGCAGGTTCAAAATGATGGCCGCGTCTGGCTTCGCTATGAAGTTGTACCAAAGCAGAAGCCTCTTCGCAAAACAACCAAATCCACAAGTGGTAAAAAAAGGGGTTTCGCGGGAGCAGGCAGATATGGGATGTCCGATGTCCTGCAGCGCCCAAGCTAAAGACTTAAGTCACGCGCGCGTGTCGATTCTTGGATTGAAATGAACTCTTCAGATTTGATGTTAATTGCCTTAGAATTCAATGAAAAAATCAATCAGCAAGATCTAGAAGGCCTATTTGAACTAATGACTGATGATCACACATTCATAGATAACTCTGGAGAGGTCACCAAAGGCAAAGATGTTATGAAAGAGGGTTGGAGGGAGTTCTTCAAGAAATATCCCGACTACCGAAATACGTTCACCTCTGTGGCAGTTCAAAACAATGTTGTTGTTATGGTTGGCTACTCTTCCTGCTCTCATAAGCTCCTTGATGGTCCGAACATATGGACTGCCAAAGTGCGTGATGGGCGTATCTCTGAATGGAGAATATATTGGCTTGACAAAAGGTCAGAGCAGCGCGCAGATAGCAGATCACGCACGTAGACAGCCCAGATCTATCAACCTAATAAGATAATCAGAACAAATAATGAAAAGACAATCAAGAGGTTACGTTATGCAGAAAGTTCCTCTCGTGAGTCTTGGCAAAACGGGGCTAAAAGTCTCCAAGCTGGGGTTTGGAGAAGTTGATTTCGGAGACAAAGACCCTTTTCACCTGGGTCCTAAGGAAGGTTGGCGAATCCTGACAGAATCGTTCAAGCTAGGCGTGAACTTCTGGGACGTGTGTGATGCTTATAATACTTATCGCGCGCTAGAACCAAATACCATAAACCATTCAAAGCGTGCGCGCTAACAGGCGACTCCACCATCGACATCTATGACCTCGTAGTAATAGGAGCCAACTTCGGCTACACATACGTGCCATAACGAATACACACGCCCCATCTTTTTTCCAAAACATGAGCTTACAGCCCGTTCTTGAGCTTGCACTAACTAGTGATAGCGCGCTATTTTGGGGCTCGATGCCTGACCTGGGCAGATCAGGTATATTTGGTCTGGATTTTTGAGAAAAAGTGCCGCAATTTGCCAAAGCCAGTGAACGCCAGTGAATCTACCAACTCAACTCGCACATTGGCGATTTCGGCAATCCGGAGGTTTATGTTCTTCAGTATGAAATCTGTGTGCACCTGCTTGTAACCCTGCTTGGGAACTATTTTTATCAAGATTTCATCATATCTTTGTTGCACGATCTGAAAGTCTTTGATCGGCAGGTCTTCAAACACGGTTTGCACGTCACGAAAGAATGTGAATGTCCCGTCACTATGAACGAAATATTCATATTCTCGTCCAATAGGAGAAAACAACGATAGCTTTCTGCCGCAAGAGCATTCATCTCTCAGTATCCTTCCAGTATCGCCTATATCATAGCGAATGAATGGCGTCGCGTAACCATTCAAGCTCGTGATCAGCACTTTTCCTTCTTCTCCAGGAGCAGCAGCCTCCCCGTCCTTTTCGATCTCAACGAGCACGTTTTCGTCGGCAACATGATGCCCTTTGTGGCTTCCGCATTGGGAAGCAATTTGAGGAACCTCTGTGCTGCCGTAGCAATCATAGACTCTGCAGTTGAAGGCTTTTTCAATTGCTCTCCGATAATGCGGAAGCAACTGTTGACCATAAGTAAAGACACCTCGAGGACGTATTCTGCGTGTGCCATTTTGCAACAAGAATGTAGCAAGTATGTTTGTTGAACCAGCAGCGCCCAAGACGTAGTCAGGTTTGAACTTCTGCAGCGTCAAGCTGAATGAACCCAGAGTTTTCTCAGAAAGATTGAGGGTATTCAATAACTTGCATCTCAACACTAGACGGTTCAACCTCTGCAACGGTCGAGTCAACACGTCACCCGGGCGAACGCGGCGTACGTGCACGTATTTGTCTCCAGGTCTGTACCCACCCCATCCGTATCCGCGTAGTTCAGCAGCAACGTGCCAAGGTATCTCTGCTTTTCTAAGGTAAAATCGCAATGGAGTAGCGGTCGTGCCGCTGGTTGCACATGCAACTAGTTGTCCCTTTCCGAGATTCTGGGTAAGCAGCTCCTCGGGTTTGAGCCTGAGAGAAGACCTTTTCAGAATTGGGATTTTCTGCATGTCTTCGAGTCTATTGAAATCTGTGGGTCGGAAACCGTTGTTCCGCAAGATTCTGTGATAGTAGGGAACGTTTTCGTAAGCGTGTCTTAGAAGAGCTTTGAGTTTTCGCATTTGCAGCTTCTCCAGTTCCTCCTTTTCAATCCACTGTGTCCTTTCTAGGATATTCCTACAGTAGGAAAGGCTTCTCTCGGTGAATTTGTCATAGGCCGAAGAGAGAAAACGCACTAGACTCGTGTACAACCTTTGTTCTCCCTAAGCGCGCGCGCCATGTATATTTCCCAAGCCTTTTCAATTCCTTCCTTGTAGGCCCTTCTAGCCTTCCATATTGTTTCTCCAGCTAAAGCTTCCTCACGTTTCACCTTTTCCGTCCAAAACCCATAGCTCAAATCCGATTGTCGTTTGAAGAATTTTCTTGCATTCACAGAATTTACCTCTGTAATGACTAACCGGGATTTTTTTTGGCTAGTATGTATATGAGCGTTGTCATTTTGATAGCGCGTACTCCGATTGTAGCGCGCGCGTATAGCGCACGCAAGGATCGCAGTTCTTAGGGTTCTTGTCGCGCGAGCTTTCATGGGTTGTATTCAAAGTACCAACATATCGTCTTTGATTCTGTTGGGGTTACTGGTGCAAGGGTGCCATTGCTGACACAGAGGAATTCGATTTGGACGTGGGTGCTGTTTTTGGCGATTACTGTTGGGTCGAGGACGTAGCATGTGGCGTTTACGAGGCGTGAGCCGCTGATCGTTAAATCGATTTGACCGTTTGGTGTGCCGCTTAATCCGTGTGCTATCCAAGAGCCGTTGATGCATGAGTTCGTTGAACCGCTGTTCTCGGTGACGAAGCCGGTGTTGTCTGTTATCAGAGTTCCGTTTCCAGAGTTGAGAATGATGTTTGACACGAATGATGAACTGAAGCTATTGCCTGTGATGCTGTTGTTCGCGGTCGAAGCATTTATGTTGACAGCGTGCCTGACGTTTGTTCCACCTGAGAAGACGTTTCCAGTTATCTGGTTGTCTGATCCGCCTTGAATGTAGATGTCGTCGTAGGTGTTGTTGTTGCCCCAGCTGTTCTGGAAGAACGTGTTGCCTGAGATAACGTTTGAAGAGTCATTAATCAGAATGGCGAACGCGGTGTTTTTATAGAAGAAGTTGTTCGAGATGACTGCTAGCATGCCGTATCTTTCGCCTAGGTAGATTCCGTTTGTGTTGTAGAGGAATTTGTTTCCGATTATTCGTTCGTCTTCTCCGTCGCTCTTGTAGATGGCGTACCGTCCTGCGAACTCAAAGGTGCACGTAGTGATTTTAGGTGCCCAGCCGTTATACGAGTTGAAGTAGAGGTCGTCGACCGGGAATTTTTGGATATACACGTTGCTGAGGACCCAGTCTGCCATCCCGTAGCCCGTTGAGTTCAGCATTATTCCTGTGCCCACTGAGTCGGTGGGTTCACCGTGAAGCTGCAGGTCCCTTATCACCAAGAAAAACTCGTTCTGGGTCTTCGATCCCGTGAACTGTATGGCATTGCAGTTTGAGCCGGGAGCAACTCGGAGCACTGTACTCTCAGAGCCGTCTCCTTCCAGAGTGAGGTAGCCTCTGACGTTTATGGGCGAAGTGAGACTATACAGTCCAGCCATTATGTGCACTATTCCGCCTCCAGCATAGGGATATGAAAGATTTCCGATGGCGTTGTTTATGACTGCGCTGGCATTCGTGCTTATGCATTCGATGAGTGAACTGGTCATGTTTCTCGCCGCGTAGTGAGTGCTGTTGTAGCACCACACGATGTACCTATCTGCATCCATTGATCCTGACGAGGAAGGCGGTGTCACCGTAGTGAAGTGTACGTTCACGGTGTGATCTGCAGTCATCGTGGCTGTGATAGGGGACTGATAGTTGCTTGCTCCGCCATCAAGATTCCAATACGACAAGGTACCACTGACCACATTGATCGTTACTGCTGTGCCATTAGAGTAACCAGTATACGTGTTGTTGCCGCTTGGACTCGTAGCTCCTGTACCGTAAGTTCTCACAGTTAAAGCGTATGTAGCGGGGGGCGGTGGGGTTGTCCCGACAATGACGTAGGAGCTATCGATGATGCAAGAGTCCACGTACGTTCCGAACATGTCTCCCGTGCCCCAATACACTCCAACCTGCGCCGTTATTGGCTGTCCCAAGCCCGTGTCGTTTACGTTCGAAAGCGAGTTAGTCTTTACACCGTTAACCCAGAAGTCAGCTCCTCCTCCAACCGAAGCTACCGTGTAGTTGATTTCGAAGGAATACCATTGACCGGTGGTTATGTTAGCAGCGACCTCGTTAGAGATGTTGGGTTGATACATGAGGAGACGCTGTCTTAATCCTGTGGTACTGTAATAGTTCAAATCCACACTGACTAGGCTCTGGTCTGCAGAATTCTTTATTCTGACGAAGTACAGACGGGCAGAGTCCCGACTCGGTATTGAAGTGAAATACATGCTCCAGCTGAAGTAGAAGCTGATCTGCCCTGTTGGCAGTGTCTTGGAGATGTACGACCAAGAGTTAGCTATCGTGGTTGAAACTCTGAGAGAATACGATCCGTCATTCGACGTGCTGTTCGTCACTTGACACACTGCGCTATTGTCCTTTGAGATCTTTGTCCAGTTGGATGTATCTCCAGACTCAAAACCATCTTGAAAGAGATAGAATCCTAAGGCGTAATTTGAAAGGTAGAAGAACGAGGAGAATATCATTATCAGCACGATCGAACATGCAATAAACTTTCGTCTCATAACAGTTCACCTCCGTTCTGGCAAATTCTTGAAGCTTGTGCCTTTTTGGCATTCGATTCTTCTTCAAACCCTTCAACAAGTAAAGTGATGCTCTTTAAACCGTCATTTGGATCCATCTTCAATCGATCCTCTATTTAGAGGATTTCGACTCGCTATTTAATTAGGTATGGAACAGTCTTCTAGTGCGCACTCCACTTGCAGTCCGCGCGCGCTAAACATGCGCGAGGCGACAAATCGTCCAAAACCTACCTCAAAGTGTCCGAAAGAATTGGAAATAAGGGTGCGCGCGCAAAAGATGAACATGAAACATGGATTCCCATAATTGCAGATCCAAAGCAAATTCTAGCGCGCGCGCGCGCGTTTCTTTGAAAACAGGTTCGAGTTTCAGCTCTTGAAAAAAGGAGCAAAAAGACCATACTGGCGCATGGGAATTTGAGAAATAGATGAAAAACTGAGAAAGCGACTGATTGTAACTGCATAAATGTAACTAAAGCATGGAAATTGACGTTGAATGTTGTAATGCGCGCGCTATTTCAACTAGCTATTAAAGAATTCCTGAATGAATCTTCTATTTTCTATTTCTACGGCGAGCCAACATTGTATCGCTGGTAGAGGCTTATCGCTTCGCGGGTGCCAAAGATTCTGCCATGACTATAGACAACCAGCCTTTGGTTGATGAGTGCATCCTTAACTCCTTCTTCAGTGGCGTTAATGCAGAACAGAACGTTGTATGTACTGTTTGTTATCGAGGTTTTGTGGAAATCTTGGGAGGCAATCGCGATCTTTCCTCTGCCAAGTACGTTGTAGATTTCGTCGTCAGTCATGCCGTTTCCGATGACTCCGTAGTTGAAGATCTCCCAGCCGTCGACGTAACTGGCGTTTCGGAACTGCCACCAAGGACTGTTCGAGGTGCCTGTGACCGTTTGGTCGTTCATGTCCCAGCTGTGGGCGATGATGCCGATACCGCTCTGGTTGTGAATCTGATCGAAATACCATTGGACGTCGCTGGTCCGATTCCATGCGAGAGGATCATTAATTGGTGCTGTGAGGAAAAGGGCCAGGACGTGCTTGAAAACGGTGCTTCCGTTGTTCTTCGGGAATTGTGCGATGATTTCTTGGCCGCCAATTACAATCATGCCCGTTTGGTTTCCTCTGGCCTTGGCTTCAGCAACTCCAGCAAATGAACCGTTCACAGTGTTATAATCGGTTATGCTGATGCAGTTGAAACCATAGGACTTGTAGAGATCGACCACCTGGGAAGGTGTCCAGTTGCCTCCGCTGTATGTTGTGTGTATGTGAAACGCAGCTCTGATGACAACGTATTGAGTTGGTGTTTGACCCGTTAAAGCCATAGATAACTGTGAACACACTGCTAGAGACAAGACGATTATTAGGAAATAGTGATAGGTTTTCACAAGTTTTTCGCGCGTATGCGCTATTCTCTGAGCCAATTCCTCTCCCTTCAATGTAAATAATTGTTCAACTGGTTATTAAAGAATTCCTGAATGAATCTTCTATCTCTAGCGCGCTGCCTTGTCCCGAAATTGGTCTAAATTGGTCATAATTCCTATTTTCGGGTTTAGGGACAGTTTTGAGGCATATACCTGTTTTTAGCCCTCCTCTGTGCCTTGACGTCCCAGACGGACTGGATGCAGCTTCAACAGCTTATGGGAAAACTCTACTTCCACCGAGCTTTGATGGAACCCCGTGATTTGCCATCTTTCAACGCCGTCAAGATTACACGTCAAACAAGCCCAAAACAAGCTCCAATAGACAAAAGAAGAATAAAAACCATTTTTAACCATTTCAGGGACAAGCCAGCGCGCGCAGCGAGTGATAACGTGAACAGCAGAATCGTGTTGCTCACTTCGATCTCAACATTCCTGTTGCTTGCACTGGTCGTGGCAGCGTCAGCTCAAACGAGGACGGTAGGCGTTAGTGTGGGCAACAAGTTAGCGCGCATGCGTGTTCCTAAAATGGTCAAAAATGGTTATAATTCCATTTTGCACGTTTCTGCCGCGTTCGAGGAAAACAAGTACCTATGAAGATCAAGGACAGATATGGAGCCCAAAACCCTGCCTAAATCATGAAGGCGAATAAAAACCATTTTAGGCCAATTTCGGAACAAGCATGCGCGCTATAAGTGGGAAAAAATGAACAACTACTCTAGACTAAACAATGCGCGAAACATCTAGTCGTGGAATCCTACAGTAGTTTCACTCCCTGCAAGAATTGCACACCAGCGCGTTGGACTATTGCATTTTCTTCTCGGCTGACATCTGTCTCAGAGCTTCGTACAAGTCTTTGTAGTTCTTCTTGAGTTGGGCCAGATCTTCTGCGTAACCTTTGTTTTCAACAACCAGTGTTCCCATCTGAGACTGCACATTGTCTAGTGTGTTCCTCAGCTTTGCATTTTCTTCTCCCTCTCGAAGAGATTTGGCCGTAAGTCCATCAATTATACTTTGCAGGTTTTCTTTTTGCTTCTTGAATTCCTCCACTAGGGAGTCTTGTTGTTCTTTCACTTTCTGCGTCAGCTTTGTTATTTCCTGAGCCTCTGTGAAGACCAAGACTGCAGGCTCGCCTTTAAGGTAGAACTCAGCTAATGTCTTCTCTTTGTATCGCCTGTAAACCTGAGTTAAGTATCCCTCGTGCCCCATCAAAGCCTCGACTATGTCTATCTGCATTACTGAGCCCATTTGAGTTCGGAAGAACTTCCTCAATACGTGTGGATGGAATTTATGATATTTTGTCTGAGGGTCTTTGCTTTTCAACTTCGCTCTATCTAAGGCAATATTCCACACTGCCATCATGTTGTTTCTGGTAAAGGGAAATATGCGCGGATCCTCGGTTTCTGCGTGTCTCCTTCCGTTCTTTCCGGTACGCGCACTGGCAGAGCGAACATCATCATCTCGGACGTTCAACCATTCCTTCAGAGCTTCCATAGCCTCTGATGAAATGAAGGTGTATCGCCAATTCCCTGTTTTAGTGTGGTTTGCACGAATTGTTATCTTGGTGGGTTTCGATTCGAGATCCACGTCTCCCAATGTTAGATTAAGGGCTTCGCCAAATCTCATTCCACTCGAGGCTAGGATGAGGTAGAAGGCTTTCCCTCTTGCTCTCATGTGAAGCAATATGTGTCTGAGTTCTTGAGGCTCAGGTACACCATCAATGGTCAATGCTCTTGTGCCTTTCTTCCTTGATCTGAGTGTTTTCCAGAACTTCTGCTTCAACTCTATTTCGTTGTATTCAAAGAAGGAGCGAACCGCCGACAATGACCTTTGAACCGTCATGGGGGCTTTGTCTTTGATGGTAGCAAAATACGCCTCCACATCTTCTTTGAGGTTTCTTTCTTCTGAGAAATATCTCTGGAAGGCCGCATCTAAGTCAGTCGGTTCTTGCCCATATATGGAGCTAAAAAATTGCCTCATGGATAACGCGTAGACGCGTACGGTTCCTTTGGATGTGAAAGTGGAGATGTATTTGGTCCACGTATTTGCGTCCGATGTTGTGTTCATGTTTCATCTATGACTATACTGTAAATATTGAAATATAAAGTTAACTTTGTGTGAATTCCCATTTACACCACGAGTCTTTCGGGTGTTCGTCCGGTGGGCAGGCCAAGCAGTTCACGGAGATATTCGGGTTCAGTGTCTTGGCGAAGTTTCTGAGGTAACCAAATCGGGCTTTTTTGCATGGAAATTCATCCAGTCCTTTATTCAAGCGTGTTTCTTGTGTTCTGCAACGATTCACCCTTAACACCGCGTGCTTTCTGTTTACTTCGATGGTTTTAAACGGCTGATCCAGGGCCCAACTTGACTTGCGCAGGAGATATATGATCTTTGAAACGCTGGGATTTTCGTCGACGTGAAACATTTTCTGCATGCTCTTCGCTTCAATCGTAGCCATAGCTTCCCAGACGCCAGCATCAATCTCAGTTGCAGCTTCTGTACCAAACTTTTTCTCGATGCCCAGAAAGTACAGTCCGTCAACTCTCCACAGGTTCCTGACTTGAAGGAACAAGTAATCAAGCAACTTTTCATTAGGCATTGATGTGAGCATTTGTCGGTCTTCAGCACTTCCGGGAGGATACTCGCTCACCAACGACACCGCCACGCGTATTAACAAGTTATCTTCCCTACTCTTTTAAACCTGATCCGAAACGGTTAATGCGAGGGAAACACTTGGCACAAACATCCCAAGAGAACACTCTTTACTTGCTCAGGGCTCTAGAGCTAAAACAGTTTAAGCTTGCAAATCAAAGGGTTCTGCGACTGATGCTCATAGTGTCAGTTTGCACGCTTGTTTTCGGCCTAATCCTGATCGCTGGAAACTGCAACACAGCTGAGGCAAGCTCCTGCGCTTCAAATGGAGACTCGCACGATACTGCTTTTCTAACGGCAAACGAGATTTCCCTGAACATCTCAATTTTGTCGCCCGAGAACACGACGTACACAGTGTCGGAAATATCTTTGAATTTCACCGCAAATACGTCTATCTCATGGGCAGGTTACAGCTTGGACGGGCAGGTAAATACTACGGTAGTAGGGAATACGACTTTGACGAATCTCGCCCAAGGATTGCATTCCGTAGTCGTTTACGCTAATGACACTGCTGGTGAGGTGACTTCTTCTCAAACAGTCTACTTCACAATTGGGCAGGTTAGCATATTAGAAATAGTTCCACTAGGCATAATTCAAGGCCTGACTGAATGGCTGCCGGTCTCAAGCACCGCCCACCTGAAAATAGCTCAACACCTGATGAACTTGGAAGTCACGCCACTCTTGGATGTGACCCTGCACCTAGGAACACTAATCGTAGTCATATTCTACTTCAGAAAAGAAGTCAAAAACATACTCACGGCTCTGGTGCATCTAGACTTCAAATCGGAATATGGCCAGCTCATACCGCTCATAATCGTGGGAACTATCCCCACAGGAATAATCGGAATACTCTACGCAGAGTTCCTAGAAAAAACTTTCCAAACACTACTCATAATCGGCATAACCCTCCTAATCGGTGCCACATATCTTTACACTTCTCGAACTGAAAAAGAAAACATTGACACCATAACCCTTTCGATAGCGTTTATCATGGGAGCAGCTCAGGGACTTGCGAGCTTTCCAGGTCTGTCAAGGAGCGGAGTAACCATTTCAACCGCGTTGCTGCTGGGGTTGAAAAGGGAAAAAGCATTCAAGTTCTCATTCCTGCTCTCAATCCCCGCGATAATAGGAGATGTTGCATTCGAAGCCTACCATAATCGCGGCCAATTCGCCATTCAAAACATAAGTCCCACAGAACTGCTAGTCGGCATAGTTCTGGCAGCAGTTGCAGGCTACGTCGCCATAAGACTAGTCTCGAACTTGGTGAGGAGCAAGAGATTTCATTATTTCGCATTCTACACTTGGATACTCGGAATAACTCTAATCGCTCTCACACTTAGTGGGCTTCTAACCATCTAGGTCTGCCCTGCAAAAACTCGGTCAAGAACACGGCGAACCTGTCGTTCCCTTCGTAGACTTCAACGATTTCTTCGTTGACTAGAACTTTGAAACCTTTCCTGAGAACCTGCGAGATCCGCTCAGCCACGCCGGCGCTTCTTCCTCCATCCTTCAACCTGTCCCTCAACATGTCACAAGCATCAGTAACCTTCCGCCTAACCAGCACGACCCATCTGCCCTCCTCCACATAAGGTCCACAAACTGCTACGGGACTTTCAACGTATTTGGCGACGAATTCCTCACATTCGTTTTCCTTGTCCAATGGTGGTCCCAAATGCCTCCTAACGGGTGGAACGCAGCAATCTTCGAGCTCAAAAACAAACATGTTCAAGTCCTTCTCGTCACTCCACGGGAGCTCCCGCAAAACTTTGAAATCGTTCAACTCAACCAGTTTTCGCAGAGATCGTTGAGACTTGTAAAGTTGACCCCACAAGATGTCGGCCACAGCGTCAACTTTTTCAAACGCGACAAAAACGAATTTTGAACCCCGCTTCTTCAACTCATTCCGCATCTTTCCCGCAGATAACGCAACTGTCTTGGAAGGATAGAAGAATTTCATGCTCGGTTTTCTCGGGAACTCTTGTGCAGCCGCTATGAAACTGTAAAGCTTTTGGTTACGAACGGCAGAAGCCACGTTCCTCGCCTTATCAACCGGATCAACGACCACCAAAGGCT
>Ga0315289_10004586_pt1 | contig 20552 bp, 19 predicted proteins | sample YL17G11_40_MG_FD_203452 | JGI IMG/M metagenome (GOLD analysis project Ga0315289, IMG submission 203452) | Sediment microbial communities from Yellowstone Lake, YNP, Wyoming, USA - YL17G11_40 | ecosystem: Environmental > Aquatic > Freshwater > Lake > Sediment | place: USA: Wyoming | collected... | reverse complement strand
TAAAAAGTCATATTCCGTATGTCGTTCATGCTTCGACAAGCTCAGCACGAACGGAATATCAATAGGTTACACCGTTCACCCTGAGCCTGTCGAAGGGTGATGCTGACTTTTTACGAGACCATCATACATATGTAACGCTTTTCCACTTTAGTGGAAACGAATGGGGAAAAAAGAGAAAATCACTTCCACTTTTTAAAAACCACGAATTGACCGAAATGAAAAATAACGAATAAAACCCAATGGTTAAAGATAAAATATTATTTGGCATAGGATTTGCAAGTTTACTAATTATACAAAAATATATCTGCATCATCAGGAGGATAAAAATGAAAAGAATTGTATTTGTGCTTTCGATGCTTTTGGTTCTTTTGATCGCGGTAAGTGCCTCAGCGGATAAAGTAACTTTTAATCTCAATTACGAATTTAGCGGAGCACAGAGTCCGTCTGGTTCCCCGCCATGGTTAAGAGCAACTTTTACTGACGTGTCAGGTGGCGTTGAACTGGAGTTAATAAGTTTGCTTCAATCATCATCTGAATTTGTTGGCCAGAAGGGATGGTATTTCAATCTCGATCCAAACCTTGATCTAACAAAACTGGGTTTCACATATATATCTGGGACCATAGCCAATTCAATAAGCAAAGGGATAAACGGATTTAAGGCAGATGGGGATGGTTTTTTCGATATCAATTTCAACTGGAATGCAAATGTTTTTGGTCAAGGAGATTCAGTCAAGTATAAAATAACTTCTACCGAATCAATTTTAGCCTCGTCTTTTGACTTTAGTGCTCCAGGCGGTGATAAAGGCTCCTTCCATACAGCAGCCCATGTTCAAGGTATAGCTATTCCAGGGACAGCGGAAGGTAGTGGTTGGATCGGGGACACGGGCCAACCCATTCCCGAGCCGGCGACCATGTTGCTGCTGGGTTCTGGGTTAATCGGATTGGCGGGATTTGCAAGAAAAAAATTCAAAAAATAATTATGAGTTATGAGTTTTGAATTGTGAGTTAAATAAAAATTCAAAATTCAAAACTTTTAGGAGGGAAACGCTTTACATATAAAGTGGAAACCGTTCGGGAAAAAAGAGAAAATCACTTCCACTTCTTAAAGAAGTCTAAAATTGACTAAATGAGAAATCACGAATAAAAACGTTAGGTTATTAAGAAAGTATTATTTGGCATAGGGTTTGCATAATTACTAACTATCTAAAAATATAACTGTTCAGTTTTAAGTTAATTCAACATTCAAAACTTAGAATTTAATATTTCAAAATAAAGGGGGACAAAAATGAAGAAGATGAAGAAAGTAATTATTTTGAGTGTGTTGATGGTGTTTATGATGGCGTCAATGGTTATGGCTGACACTGTCACAATGAGACGCGTTAATGGATATTGGACTGGAAGTGGGGGCGAGTTCACTGTACAAATAAATGAAAGTGGTACACCTGATTTGAATTGGGTCCTACCTCTTTACGATTCATCTACCAAAGGCAAGGGATACACTGACAGCTTCCAAAGTTTCTGTGTGGAAAAGAATGAATATATTTCCATTAATAGCACTTACAATTTCAATATATCCAATGCGGCTGTGGCTGGTGGAATTGGTGGTGGTAGCCCGGACCCCCTATCTGTGGGAGCTGCTTACCTATACTACCAGTTCAGTCAGGGGATACTGACAGGTTACGATTATAACAGCAGTGCTGGTCGCGCCACCTCGGCTGGTTTACTTCAGAATGCGATCTGGTATCTTGAGGAAGAAATCACTACCATCGGTTCAAACCTCTTCATCGAGTTGGTTACAAGTTCCTCCGTTTTCGGTAGCCTCTCTGGTGCCCGTGATGATAACAATGGAGAATATCCTGTGGCCGTCTTGAACCTTTCTCAAGGAACAGCTCTTAAACAGGATCAATTAGTTCTGGTGCCCGAGCCCGCCAGCATGCTACTTCTTGGATCTGGTTTGATCGGATTGGCTGGATTTGCAAGAAGGAAATTCTTCAAAAAATAATTATGAATTCTGAGTGTTGAGTTTTGAGTTAATTCAAAATCAAAGACTTAAAACTCAAAATTTTGAAAACAAAGGAGGTGATTGACAGAAAATCTAAATTATTCTTAGTTTTAAACAGTTAGAGATTTGTTGTCTAAGATAAGATAGGAAAGACTTTGAAGGAGGAAAGAAAATGAAAAAGATTTTAGTATTAACAATGCTTTTTGCTTTGGTATTGGGTTTGTTGTTTACCCCTGTAGTTGGAAATGCGCTCACCATCGACTTTGGGATGGTTGCCCCTACACCAGGGACAATTTCCTACAGTCTAGCTAATGGCCCCCTGGTTGGTACAAACATTCAGATCGACAATGTAATTGACAATGATGTCGGCAGCCCGTTGTATACTGTGATCAATGGTCTTATGAACTTCACGACCGGAAATTTGACAGGCACGACAGCGAACACCTGGAGTTTTGGTGGCGGGGCCCAAACAACAATAACAATAGTTGGTGGGGTTGGGCTTGATCTAAACAACGATGGTGATTTCATTGACCCGGGAGAATCTATTTTCATTCCCATCGGTACCACTTTGCTAACTGGCAATTTTGGCACTGCCACGGTAAGTGCATTTGGGCCAACCTTCAAAATAGCCGGTTCTGGGTTCTTTGATACGAAGGACGATACCCTTGTTAGACTTCTCGGCGGTGACCCAAACCAAATCTCTTCTTGGAACGGTAATTTCAATATTAGTTTTAATGCAAGTGGCATACCTCCAAGTACTTTCACCAGCACTACACTTTTAAGCGGTGACATAGTGAACACGCCTATACCCGAACCGGCGACCATGTTACTTCTTGGTTCTGGGTTGATTGGATTGGCGGGATTTGCACGGAGAAAATTTCGAAAAAATTAAATTTGAAAGGTTGAAAGGAGATAAAAAAATGTGCTGTGGAACTGCTAAATCACCATGTATCGAAATTGAGCTTCATCCTGATGTGGCAGAGAACTGCTGCGGGACAGCTAAGTCACCTTGTATCGAGGTTGAGCTTCATCCTGATGTGGCAGAGAGCTGCTGCGGGACAGCTAAGTCACCTTGTATCGAGGTTGAGCTTCATCCTGATGTAGCAGAGAGCTGCTGCGGGACTGCTAAGTCACCTTGTATCGAGGTTGAGCTTCATCCTGATGTAGCAGAGAGCTGCTGCGGGACTGCTAAGTCACCATGTATCGAAATTGAGCTTCATCCCGATGTAGCAGAGAGCTGCTGCGGGACTGCTAAATCACCATGTATCGAAATTGAGCTTCATCCTGATGTCAAGGAGAACAGCTCGGATTCCGAAAGCTCTTCGTAGGATGAGTAAATGAGTGAAAATGTTCTCTTGGCAAACAACCAATGGATTGAGGTGTCTCCAACGGTGAAGGTTTCGGGGCCTTCACATAAGGCCTCCTTAGCCGGGGTTGTGAGTAATCAACCAGAAAACGACGGTGAAGATATTCGACTCGAAGAAGATGGGCAGCGGATTTTTGTAAGGAGAAGGAACGAGATGGATGAACATCGTGTTTTTACAATCACTTACAGAATCAATGCTCACGGAGCTGACTACTTCGTAAACAAAAAGGTCGTTATCAGTAAATTCTAAGATCTAAGAGTTGAAGTTTGGTATCATGGAGGGCAAGGTTTTTTGGACTTGCCCTCCAACCGTTTTAAAATTGAAAAGAATTGTATTATTTAAGCGATAGCGATAGGGGTAGGGCGGTAGCCTATCCTTTTTCAGAAAAACTGCCAGGTGGGTCAGAAATATTCACAAGATTGATATCAATACCCCAGATCCCGGCTACGAACCCTTTCCGGTTTCAATAATGAACAGATCCACCCATGAGGTGATGACGTTCGACCCATCCCATGGCAAGTCTGCCACTATTTCATACAGTCTGAACAAGCCCGGTTGTATCAGAATTAGGCTGGTACATCGGGAGCAACCGGATTTGCTCATCAGGACTTTGCAGGATTGGATCAATCAAGAGTTTGGAAAGCATGAACTCAAATGGGACGGTCGCGACGCTTCAGGAAATATGGTTGACAATAAAAGGATATTTGTCCTTTTTGAGTCGAAAGATCAAGGTAAGGGACGCCAGCATCATGATCATCCTCAGGAGTTGTGTCGAGACCCTTTACTTATGATCAAGACACTGTTAAATCCTTGCAAGTCTGTAAAAGGGATGCTCGAAATTCAGGCATCGGTGGTGGGGGAGGCACGTAATTCCCAGAACGAGGCCGAATACGAGGCGAGATATTACATAGACTACAAACTGTTCAAGGTAGAAAAGTTCGAAAAAGGAATGAATAATTTTATATTTAAGATAGATACAAACGGCCTCCAGAACGGTGAACATCTCATCACTGTGAATGTTGACGATCTGCATGACCACATAGGTTCTGCTGGTTTAAGAGTAAGTGTGGAGGACTAAAATGGATGACGACAGAAATAATGGTAAGAAAAAAAGGTCCTTTGCTCTGAGCGCGCATGGGAAGATGATGAGGTTTGGAATTTCGGCAGATGCAAGGCTAATCGAAAAATTTGATGGAATGATTGTCGAAAAAAGTTATGCGAACAGATCTGAGGCTATAAGAGACCTCATCAGGGATCAACTGGTGGAATTTGCCTGGACGAAGAATAGCGAAGATGTAATTGGAACCATCACTCTTGTCTATAACCATGAGTTGAAAGAGTTGACAGAGAAATTGACAGAACTCGAGCACAAAAACCACACCAACATTATTTCTTCTGTCCACGTCCATCTGGATGACCACAGTTGTTTAGAGGTCCTGATTGTCAGAGGGAAGAGCCCAGAGATCAAAGATATATCCTATAAACTTATTGGTACGAGGGGGGTAAAACACGGTAAGCTGACCATGACTACCTCAGGAGCTGAATTGTACTAGCAAATTATTTTTTTTCCATTCGAGTGTTACGAATTGGACATTCTTTATGCACTTGATGAACAAGAATCGGCCAAGTTTTCATCTTGCCGAGGAATTAATCCAAAATTCCATAAACTAAAAGTTGGTTGCCTACCTCAAATGCCTTTGAACAGCTCTACGAGTGAAATTCTTACGGGTAAAATCGAGTTGATTTCTTTTTCAAAAGAATACTTATGATGAACTCGTAAAAAGTCATATTCCGTATGTCGTTCATGCTTCGACAAAGCCTGTGCTGAGCGAACCGTCTACCCTTCGACAGGCTCAGGGCGAACGGTTTTTCCGAATGTCCTGAGCGAAGTCGAAGGAAGCGCACATGCTTCGGCAAACTCAGCACGAACGGAATATCAATAGGTTATCCCGCGCTTCGCGGGATTCACCCTGAGCCGTGAGCCGTGAGCCTGTCGAACGGTCGAACGGTCGAAGGGTGATGCTGACTTTTTACGAGACCATCACTTATAATCTCGATTAATATATTAAGGAGGGGAAAATATGCATATACCTGATGGTTACCTTGGTCCGCAGACGTATGGGACTTTCTATGCCGTCATGGTTCCAATCTGGTTTTTTGCCTCAAGAATACTAAGAAAAAGTCTGAAGGCAAAGCATGCTTCTTACCTTGCACTAGGTGCCGCCTTTTCGTTTATCATTATGATGTTTAATATTCCGGCACCCGGGGGATCCAGCGGTCATGCAGTGGGCGGCGTCTTGATCGCCATCATCCTGGGGCCTTGGCCCGCCCTCATGGCAGTGTCGATAGCCCTCATTATTCAAGCATTGCTGTTCGGTGATGGAGGCATTACTGCGATAGGGGCCAACTGCTTTAACATGGCCTTTGTCATGCCGTTTACGGGTTATTACATTTACAGGATTTTGGGTTCGAAGTCAGATGTTTCCTCTCCCCGGCGGATCTTCGCTGCAGGGGTGGCAGGTTATCTCTCACTCAATCTCGCTGCCCTTTTTACCGCCGTGGAGTTCGGGATACAGCCGCTTATAGCCCATACACCGGATGGAACCCCGCTCTACGCACCGTATCCCTTGAGTGTTGCAGTTCCGGTTATGGCCTTTGAGCATCTCGTTCTATTCGGATTCATTGAAGCTATTGTAACAGGCCTTGTCGTGGCCTATCTGGCTAAAACAGATCCTCTCATGCTGGGATTTTCAAGTCTCGCTCCTGTGCCTGAGGTGATGAAAAAAGCAAGAAGTTCAAGGGGGTTGTGGGCACTTATTGGGATTCTAATCATTCTCACTCCCTTGGGCCTTCTCGCATCAGGGGTCGCATGGGGGGAGTGGTCTTCTAAGGAACTTCAGTCCATCTTGGGTTATGTACCCGAAGGCCTTAAGAGATTAGAAGGGATATGGCAGTACACCTTTATGGCTGATTATAACCTTCCAGGTTGGAATACCCCTTTTATGACTGCCCTGGGCTATATACTCTCTGGTTTTATCGGTGTTGGCGTGATTGTGTTCGTTACCTTTCTGATGAGCAGGTTTTTTCCTGCTGATCGGAGGTCTTGATGAGACCGCGATGGCTTGTCACAAAAGATATAGGTGTTCCTGTCCTGGAATATAAGAAAAGGGCGGCCAGGAAAGGATTTCTGGACAAGACCATTGGCGACGTAGCCTCGTTAGTGAAGAATAGTGTTTTCCTGGAAGAATACGCAAGCAGGAAAGGGCTGTTGCAGAGGATAGACCCAAGAGTTAAGGTCCTCACCATGGCGGTTCTCCTGATATCCGTGAGCCTGCTAAAATACCCTTTCCTTATCGGTGGCCTATATCTGTTCATTCTTATTTTGGCTATGCTTTCAGAGATACCGCTGAAATTTTTTCTTCTGCGGGTGTGGCTGTTCGTCCCAATCTTTTCCGGGATCATCGCAATACCTGCACTGTTCAATGTTTTCGTTCCAGGGGAACCCGTCCTGATTCTGGCAAAATTTCAAGGAAAATGGTCCATTGGTCCTATTAAAATACCGGAGGTCATCGCAATAACCAAACAAGGTTCCATGGCAGCACTCATATTTGTTATGAGGGTGGCGACCTCTGTCTCTTTAGTCGTCTTATTGGTTCTGACCACGAGGTGGTCGTATCTATTAAAGGCACTCAGGGTTTTTTGCGTTCCACAGATATTCACATTTATCATCAGCATGACCTACCGTTATATCCATCTCCTTCTGAGACTTATAGAAGATGTACTACTGGCCAAAAAGAGTAGGGTCATTAGAAAAAGCTCCGTGGGCGAAGGGCAGAGGTGGGTTAGTTCCCAGATGGGGACCATGATGAAGAGATCTCTTAAAATGAGTGAGGATGTGTACTCCGCCATGGTGTCAAGAGGTTTTACTAACGAGGTGAGAGTCGTTGATAGCTTCAAAATTGGAAGAGTGGATTATCTTTGGAGTATCTTTTTTATTCTGTTTGTCTCTCTTGTTTTGGGGTTGAATAAGATATGGGGTTGATCTGATTGGTCCGCCAAACCTAAACAAAATATGCAACATATAGCAGAGTTAAATATGGATCAAAAAATTTTTGAAGTAAAAGATGTGAACTATTCTTGTCTTGGGAAGTTTCCTGCCCTCTCCGGAGTTAATCTGGAGATACGGGCAAGAGAGAGGATTTCCGTTTTGGGAGCGAATGGAAGCGGGAAATCGAGCTTGTTACACATGCTGAACGGTCTCGTTTTTCCTGAAAAGGGAGAAGTTAGATTCCTGGGAAGGCTGCTCTCTGAGGACGCCCTTAGAAGCGAGGAGTTCAACAGCTTCTTCCGGAGGACAGTGGGGCTTGTCTTTCAAAACTCGGACATACAACTCTTCTCGCCGACGGTAAGAGATGAAATTGCCTTTGGACCGATACAGCTTGGTTTATCAAAGGCAGAGATGGAAGAAAGGGTGAATGATCTCTTAGGGATGCTGAACATTCAACATTTAAGCGATCGGCCACCTTATCAACTGAGTGGTGGAGAAAAGAAGAAGGTAGCCATAGCTTCCAGTCTATCCATTAATCCGGATGTCTTACTTCTGGATGAACCCACCAGTGGGCTGGATCCCAAAACGCAGAGCTGGCTTGTAGATCTTTTGGAAGAACTTCACCGAACAGGGAAAACGATTGTGACAGCAACACATGATCTGAACATAGTGGATAGAATATCAGACAGGACCATTGTGCTGGGAGAGGATCACACGATTGCCGCTGTTGGAAAGACATCGGAAATATTGGACGATACCCCTCTCCTTTTGAGCGTTAACCTCATCCATGAACATCTCCACTGCCACGGTGGCGATATTCACGTTCATGAGCATGGACATTTTTCTGAGCATGACCATATGCACAGGAATAAGGGTATTCGGTAGGCTATGGGGGGCGTTTACTTAGGTCTCCTTTCGGAGAGGGACTATCTCTTTGTCACGAACGACAAATTCGGGTCAACCGAGCGCGAGGGTGCCATTATCAGGGTGAATAACTTTTGTGGCGCCCTCATTGTGACAGCGAAAGGCAGGTTTTTAATAAGGTTGAGGGAGGTCCTGGACAAAAACCTATCTAACCTCAACTGTCCGGAACAGGGGGTATCAATCGATTTAGCTCAAGCGATTGTAGAGTCACTTGAGCAGGAATTTCAGAGAGAGCCGGATTTCAGGAAAAACCCATTGCCTTTTCTTCTGCTCCTGGTAGGTTGCAGCTCAAAGGAGTCATCCAGTTTCGAGCATATATTTATTAGGAACAGAGTCGTAGATATAATAGGAAAGGACGGAGAGAAAGAATATATCACACGTTCTGAAATCCAACCGCCAGTTCCTGCCAAACATCTTTTTTATGGCCACTCTGAACTACCTGAATATTTACTTCAGCAGATTGCACCAAGCAACCTCAACCCAGAGGCGATGAGAGTTCTTGCTTATCTGGCATTGAGCGAGACTCAGAAGATAGACGATTCTCTGTTTCCAGGAATTCTTATGGCCACCGTATCGAGAGAAAATGGATTTGAGTGGATAAAGGAGGAAGAGCTTTATAGATTATCCGGTTTGGCAAAGACGGTTGATAGGACGCTTATGGGAAAACTTTCTGGCTTTTTTACCCCGTTAGAAAGCCCCGCCATTTACCCCGTTGGATAGTAAACATCCTACAGGGTTTATGGCGGGGATGATAAAAATAAATAATACTCATCCCTCCGGGTCATGAGGCCCTCCCTCCGGGGCGGGGCCTGGGCCGGCGGCTTTGAAAGGGTGGGGTTTAAAGCCTCATCCTTTCTAACGGGGTAAACTTCTTCTGAAAAGTCCTAATAATGAATGTGCACCCAGTGAGACCACCTAATGGGGAAACAGAAATGGAACTGATTGAAGTTATGCAAAGGAGAAAAAGTACGAGGGCCTTTAGCCCCAAAGCGGTTCCGAAGGAAGCCCTGGAAAAGATCCTGAGCGCAGCTATTTCTGCCCCATCTAAAGGAAATTGCCAGATTTGGGAATTTGTAGGAGTTACCGGAAGCAAGAAGAAGGAAATGGACAAGATGCTCTTAGAGCTCCTGAAGACGGACCTCATCCCCGCCATGCAGTTGAGCGATTTTGATAATAGAACATCCAATGCGGCGCTCAAGAAGGCAAAGAGAAGGAGCAATCTTGATAAGCAGGAGATGTCGAAGGTCTTATCCCCTCTGGGACTGTCTTTTGAAGATTTTATGCTGGAAGGCACTTTTACCCTTTTCAATGCGCCTGTGGCCATTCTTGTATTTGTAGATGAAGTCTTCTCGAAGGATCTTCCACATATTTTGAGCGTCGGTGCAGTTGTCCAGAACGCACTTTTGGCAGCCACAGAGATGGGACTGGGCAGTTGTTGGATAGGCGGGGTTTGGAGATATACACGGCATATCAGGGAACTTTTAGGAATACCGGATGGTAAGATATTACTCTCCACAATGGCTATCGGTTATCCGGATTTAGATTCGCCCATTGATGCTTATAAGTCCACAAGAGATGAACTTGGTGAATTTGTTACATGGAAAGGTTTCGAAGAATAGAATAAAGGAAAGGGAACATTGTCTCTAACGATAGCTTTGATGGGTACAGATGGTCTTGTTCTCGCAGCCGATAGTAGAACAACCGAGGGGTACACCTTGGCTGGTCCGAGAATAAGAGATGATTCGGTTAAATTTATCCAATTGAACGAGAACTGGGGAGTATTGACTTACGGACTTTCAGATATTGGCCAAGCGGGGATAACAGCTTTGAGGGGGGAGATCTTAAAGCATCCTGATAACGTATCACTTGCTTCTGTGCTGGAGGAGAGCACTCAAATTTTTAGTAGGGTAAGCTCTGATTGGAGCAGAAGCAACTCAGAAATAGGGCGCCGGGATAAGGATGTGGGATTTGTGATCGGGGGGTACGATAGAAAGGAAAGAGGGTTTAGGGTATTTAATTTTCAGAGTCCGGATTTTTTGGCTAAGAAGCTTAATGGCCGCTGCCTCCTTGGCGGACAATGGCATATTGCAAAGTTTCTCGTCAGGAAATTTTTCACTGAAGAGGCAACAGCCGATTCTCTGAAAGCGTTGGCCGTTTTTTTGTTAGACGCCACCATGACCGTAGAAAAGACTGTCGGTGGAGCAATACGCTTGGCCACCGTTACCGAGTCAAAAGGCTTCCAGTGGTTGCAAGAAGAGGAGATTAGACGCATATTAGAATCAAACAGGCCATTTCTCAAGTTTTTTCAAGAGCATTTTTATGCATCGCTCAAATCTATCCCTCTCCCCAGTGGGGAGAGGGGAGGGTGAGGGGCCTCCATGTTAAATTATTAAATTGCGTTTGCTATAGCAATCGAAGAGAGAATAAGCACCTTGGTATCCATGATGAATAACAACGAAAGATTAAAAGAGCAGGTAAGTCGAGAGATTGATATCTTGCGGGACGAAATGGTGAGAATTGCCCAGTCCATGTTTATCAGACCCGAGATCGGCTATCAGGAGTATGAGTCATCGAAGTTACTCTCTGACTTTCTGAAGGGACACGGATTCAAGGTGACCAATAACATAGCCGGTATGGAAACCGCCTTTTTCGCAGCCTATCCTCAGGACTCGGAAGGCCCCACCATAGCTCTCTTGGCAGAGTATGACGCTTTGCCAGGTATGGGACATGCGTGCGGTCATCACCTCATAGGTACTGCCAGCATAGGAGCGGCTGTGGGGTTGAGCAGGGTTTTCTCTGACCTTAAGGGTAAGATTGCTGTGGCAGGCTGCCCGGCCGAAGAGGCAGGCATAGATAACGCCGGCGGAAAAGTACGCTTAGTCGAAGAGGGATATTTTGATCGAATAGATGCCGCGATGATCTTTCATCCCATGCCGATGACAACAGTAGGCGGTCAAACCACTGCCCTCATAGGGCTGGAGTTTGAGTTTAAAGGCAAGGCTGCTCACGCCGCAGGTAATCCCTGGGATGGTATCAATGCTCTCGATGGCGTTTTGCAGACCTACAACGCCATAAACGCCTTACGTCAGCACTTAAAAGAAGATGTCCGCATTCATGGGATAGTAACGCATGGAGGAGACGCACCAAATATCGTCCCGGAACATGCAGCGGCCCGTTTTTTCGTTCGCTCTGAGGATAACAAGCGTTTGGGAGAAACAGTGGCGAAGGTCGAAAACTGCGCCAGAGGTGCAGCCCTTGCAACGGGGGCAGAGTTAAACATCAAAAGATTCAATAATCTCTACGAGGCGATGAATTCAAATTCTGTCCTGGCTGAGGTCCTTAAAAAAAATCTGGAAAGGGTGGGATTGAGGATTGAAGGAATAAAAAGGGGTAAGGGCTCAACAGATTTCGGAAATGTTTCGGGAGTCATGCCGGCGTGCGAATTGTCCATACGTCTTGGGAACGGAATAACTCCCCATACCAAGGAGTTTTTAAATGCCTCCAATTCTGAAGAGGGTTACAACGTTATGATCCTGGGTGCAAAAGTCATGGCGATGAGCGCCATTGATTTGCTGCAATCCCCGGACTTATTGGAAAGAGCAAAAGAAGAATTTAGAGCCGTTTCGAGATGAAGATATTTTTAATAGGCTGGTTCGGCGCCGGGAACATTGGAGATGAGGCCATCTTGATCTCGGAGCTCTTGTTCCTGCGGGATCAGATATCGAACGTGGAGTTTTATATCCTTTCTTTCAATCCCGGAAGAACAAGACAGCTTACCGCCAATATCCCGGAGGTAAGTAAAATCCTGAGGATGGGATCGAAGCGGGATGTCTTCAAGTCTGATTTTTTAGGAATATTTAAGGCATTCAGAGAGGTGGATGCCATCATCATTGGTGGTGGAGGGATTTTTCAGGATATCTACAATCACTATCCCATTCCCTTTTTTACAGCAATGGCGTTATTGGCGAGATTGAACAGGAAACGACTTATCCTTTATTGCGTGGGGATAGGGCCAATCAGAAGCTTTGTTGGAAAAAAATTGTGCAAGTTTGCTGCGAATTCAGCCGATATCATCTGTGTGAGGGACGAGGGATCGAAGGACCTCCTAAAAACTCTTGGAGTAAGCAGACCCGTTCACCTGTCCGCTGATCCGGTTTTTCTGCTTGAGCCTGTGAGAAATGAAAATGTGGAAAAGGTCATTAAATTACATCATCTTACCGGTAATGGGCCTACTATTGGCGTCAGTGTTCAAGATCTCCTTTTTTGGAAGAATGAAAGTAGGAAGATATTGGCTAACACCCTCGATACCCTAAGTAAAGAGAAGGGTGCCACAATCGTCTTTCTGCCCTTTGGCACCTATAAAGATGGCTGGTTTAATAAGGACAAATCAAGTCCCGTCGATATGGTCGCTTCGAAGAAGTTGGCTGCATTGATGAGAGGGAAATACTCCATTATAACCGACGAGCTCACACCACAAGAGCTTCTCGCAGTGATTGAGAAATTGGATCTTGTTATCAGCATGAGGTTGCATGGCCTGATCATGGGGTTTAATGCAGGAGTCCCTGTTGTCGCCCTGACCTATGAGGAAGAATTCAAGATAAAAAACCTCATGGAGAGGCTGAACCAGGAAAACAATCTATTTAATGTGAATGCCCTTTCATATCAGGAGCTTTTAGACAGGATAGAACATTTGCTTCTTCATAAAGACGATGCCGATAGACAAATTCATGAGTCAGTATCCTCTCTGCGTGCAGAAGCCGAGAGGTGTAACAAGCTGGCGCTCAGAGCATTAATAGATGAACCGGGAATGCAACACTAATAAATAATTTAAACGGGAGTTTAGTGTTCCCTTCGGGGATCGTGGAAACCCCTCGCCTTGAGGCGAAGCGAAAATAGGCGAAATGTGAACAAAGTGAACATGAGCCAAATACGGAAACGAACGCAACCATTTTGTCATACCCGCGAAAGCGGGTATCCAGTGGGTTCTTTTTCTAGATTCTCTCCTGGATTCCTGCTTCCACAGGAATGACGAAGAAGGGGGAATTAGAACCGAAGTCGACCTGAAGTCGACATATTTTCGGAAAACCTCGCCTTCAAGGCGAGGGAGGATTTAGTAATAATTCATATGAGAGAACTCAATATCGACGACTCTAACTATGAGAAGGATAAGAGCCTTGCCGCTCGCTCAACTTTCGCCGGCATAGCAGTTTTCGTATGTTCATTTGCCTTTTATGTCTTCACTCTGGCTCCAACAGTCATCTGGGGAGATAACGCGGCCTATGCGCTTAGTGCAGTGAAGATGAATTTAGGTATTAGTGCTGACTCACATCCTTTGTTTATCATTTTAGCACATTTCTTTAATTATCTGCCTTTTGAACCTGCCTACAGCCTTAACCTCCTCTCGGCTGTAACGTCAGCCTTAGCTGTGCTCATTGTCTATCTCATTGTCCGCGAGATGACCGGCTCAATGGCTTCCGCAATTATAGGCGCCATATCGCTTTGCGTTTCCCACGCCTTTTGGCTTCATGCAGTAATAGGAAGAATCTATGGCCTTAATGTTTTTTTTGTGATGGTCTTGGTTTTAATCCTTTTAAGATGGCGGAAAGAGCCAACAAACAATCGTTTCCTCTACCTTGCAGCCTTTCTCTTTGGTCTTGGGCTGAGTAACCATTTAATCATGGCCCTTACCATCATTGGTTTTTTCTTTTTTATTGCGGCGATTAACTACAGGGTATTTTTAAGTTTGAAGGTATTGCTTACTGGAGTCGGTTGCTTTCTGGCGGGAAGTTCAATACTCGCATATTTATTCATTTTTAAATTGGTGGCAGGCAGGCCTGTCACATCGATGATGGATGTCGCCACAGGTGGTGGTTTAAAAAAAGCGATGCTGGAAATATCTCCAAAAATATTTAGAGATATCTTCATGTATTTTTCTTACCTTTTTTACCAATTTCCAGTCATTGGTTTTTCTTTAATATTTATAGGGATTGTTGCTCTTTTTAGAAAAGACAGAATAGTAGCTATTTTTCTGTTACTCCTCATAGGGGTTAATGCATTTTTCTTTCTCTCATTCGGTCCAGGTACTGAAAGGACTACAAAGTATACCTTCTATATCTCTGATTATGCTGTATTTTCTATCCTCATAGGCTACGGATCTATGACTTTTATAAACTACCTTAAAAATAAGGGTTATTCTCTAATTAAACTATCTTCGACTGGTATGGCTCTGATTATTCTCTTACCTCTGTTACTTTATAACATTACACCCTATGCATCAAAAAGTCTGGAAATAGACCTTTTACATGCGAGAGCCATTCCATACAGGGACAATGAGACATACTTTTTAAATCCGAGCAAGCGAGGTTATACCGGTGCTGCCAGATATGCAGAGGAAGCTTTAAATACCGCAAGCTTAGACTCAATTATCATTGCGGATTTCACTCCCTATACGGTGCTGAAATACTTTCAACAGGTCAGAGGAATCAGAAATGACATCAGCGTTATAAATAGTGGAGATAACAGGGAGAATACTACACAGAAAGTGGTATCCAAATATTACGGAAAACGGGATATTTATTTAGCTGGGATTGAGAAGGGCTATTACAGGATAGGCCGTTTGAAGAACGAATACGACTTCGTACCAGAGGGCGTATTATATAAGGTAGTTAGGAAATTTCAAAATTTGGTTCGTTAGATCCTATTTATAAGAAATTGAAGTCAACTAATAAAATGGCTAAGAGGCAATGGGGAACGGCGGAGCTTTATTCTAATCTTGTTTTAAGACCAGAAATTCATTGAAATAGTTTTATTGTTTTAAGATATGCAAATATGACGTAGCGTGATTCTCCACTGATTGATCAAGAAGAAAAATTTCAGGACATCAAGGAGTCAAGCTCAGTGATTAAGGCTTTCTTACTATTAAGAGAATTAAGGGGAAATCTGAAGCTGGATAAGGCCAAACTCGAAGAGATACAGCGAAAGAAACTCAAAGATCTCTTAAAGCATGCCTATGAAAATGTACCTTACTATCGTAAGCTTTTTGATTCCGCTGGCGTTGAGCCTACTATAATTAAAGGGGTTGAAGATCTTGCTCGGATACCGACCACCGAAAAACTCACACTCCAATCGTTAGCTGCAAAAGAAATCCTCGCCCAGGGGATAAAGATTGATCGCTGTATAACCGATGTGACGAGCGGGTCCACGGGCATACCATTGCAGGTCCATTTTACTCAAAGGGATTACCTGATCCGGTCATTGAGCTTTATCCGTACTTTTATGGAACTTGGATACAAGTTGACGCACCGCCAGGCGCTTGTTTGTGACACCCGGTTTGTCAACAACAGGACCTACTGGTTTCAGCGTTTGGGCATCTTCCGTAAACAATACATTCCGGTACAATTGGCCTTGGGCAGGCAGATACAGATATTGATGGACTATCGACCGGATTTCATACACGGCTATCCTCAGAGCCTGGCGATCATTGCTGAAGAATTACTCAAACGGGGCATTGACAACGTATCACCGGCAATGGTCTGCACTGGAGCCGAACTCGTCAGTAAAAAGACCAGGGAAAAGATCAACGCTGCTTTCGGAGTCGAAATGGCTGACTCCTATGCAACCATTGAGTCCGGCATGATTGCCTGGCAATGTAAGTCCCTCAAAGGGTACCATATCAATATCGATAATGTGGTCTTGGAATTTCTTCACAACGGCAAACCCGTCCGACCGGGTGAACCGGGCCGGGTGGTCGTAACCAACCTACATTCCTATGCCATGCCGATTATACGCTATGAACTGGGGGATATATGTACCCCTTCGGACAGTTTATGTACATGTGGCAATCAACTTCCGTTGATGACTGTTGTAGAAGGTCGCATCGATGACATGGTCAAGACCCCCTCAGGAAAAGTGATTTCACCTAATTCCATCACCAATGTGATGGAAGCGGTTGATGGTATCAGGCAGTTCAGGGTGATCCATGAGAAAAAAGATCTGATGGTGGTCCAAATTGTGGCAGGGACCAGCTTTTCTCAAGATACACCCCGCCGAACCCAAAATCTTCTCAGAGAATTGGTCGGGGACGATATGCATATTGAAGTTCGGATGGTTTCAGAAATTTCCAAAGAGCATACCGGAAAAATAAGGGCAGTCATTTCCAAGGTCCCTGATGCTAAAAAGTCTATTGATGCAATAGGTTGATATCATGAAAAGATTGAAAGAGTGGATATCCCAGATTAAAATCCTTTATAAACACTATTTGGTAACCTCAGCCATCTTGAGGGAAGTTCTTAGGGATCCGTTGACGTTGGATGAGAGCAGCTCCATCCTTAGAAGCAGGATAGAGAACCGTAAAAACAATTTTTTAGAATCTGTTGAGAAAACCATATTTCTACACCCGGGCAGCCCATACAAAATCCTGCTGGAACGGGCGGGATATAGCTTCGAAGATGTCCGCCGGTCAGTTGAAGAAATGGGGATTGAAGGGACCCTGAAGGTACTTTGCGAAAAAGGAGTCTATATCGATATTCTCGAATTCAAAGGGAAGAAGGAAGTGGTCAGAGGGAAAGACATCTATCGTTTCCAAGAGAAGGATTTTTCTAATCCGTTGCTGACCGGTGGTTTTAATACCCAAAGTGGTGGAACCCGGGGACCCGGAGTCACGATGATGGTGCCTTTGGAATACATCAAAGAACACAACCCATACAATGTGGTGGCTGCTGCAGAATGCGGGATCACCGAAAAACCAGTGATCATTTGGCTCCCCATTCTGCCAGCTGGAGAGGGTCTTTTTTTCAACCTGAGGTTTACTGCCATGGGAAATCCGCCGGTAAAATGGTTTTCTCAGGTAGATGAACGTTATATTCGTCCCAGTACCCTGGATCGCTTGAAAACTTTGGGTAGCGTCTGGATGGCAAGATTCTATGGGAAAAAAATGCCCGGTCCCGAGTTTGTTCCCATCCGAGATACCAACAAAATCGCCCGGTGGATGAGTTCAAATCCTAATGGAGGAATGGGTTTTTCCATTGTTACCTATGCCAGTTCTGCTCTTAGACTGGTTATGGAGGCCAAGCGAGCAGGCTTAGGCCTTGGCGAATCCGTGTTCTGGCTTATGGGCGAGCCACTCACCGAAAAGATTTACGAGGAATTGAAAGATTATGGCTGCAAGGCATTTTCACTATACGGTTGCAATGAATTGATGATCATTGGCCAGGGTTGTGCCCGTCCCAGCAAACCGGACGACATGCATTTTCTCAAGGACAAATTGGCCGTTATTCAGTATCCGCGAAAGGTTGCGCACGCGGACCAAAGTGTGGATGCTTTTTTGTTTACAACAATCCTTAAATCAAGTCCTAAGATATTCCTGAATACCGAGACAGGCGATTACGGAATTGTTGAGAAGATTCATTGTGGGTGCGGTTTTGAAGAGATCGGATTCACGGAGCACATCCACACCGTAAGAAGCTTTGAGAAGTTGACGGCAGAAGGAGCTACCTTTATCGGTAGCGATTTGATCCCATTGGTCCAGCATACCCTGCCGATGGCTTTCGGTGGTAACGCTACCGATTATCAATTTCTGGAGGAAGCGGATGATGAGGGTATTCCACGTCTTTTCCTCTTGGTCAGCCCGGAGATCGGAGACATCGATCATAAAAAGATTAAACGGATGGTTTATGATGCGTTGACATCCGGGGAATACAGCCACACTTATTCCACCTCCTACTGGGAGCAAGCCGATACACTCCGCATAAAAAGAATGAATCCAATTCCCACCATGAGAGGCAAAATTATTCCTTTGCATATCAGAAGAAAATAAGGTGAAGATTACGCTCATATATCCGGGCATCGCCCAGATTGGTTTTGAAAGCTTCGGAAGAGGAACTCCAACCACCGATCTAATGAGCCTTGGTCTCGGGTATATCGGCGCTTCGATCAAAAAGAGCACAAAAAACGAAGTTGACCTGATAGACCTGAGAAAACTGAAAGGATGGGATGACTTCAAGCGAGAGCTAAGAGAAAGGTCATGCGATATAGCAGGCATTCACACAAATACTGTAAACTTCGAATATGCAATGAAGTGTGCTGAAATTGCCCACCAAATGGGTAAAACGGTCATTGCAGGTGGCCCCCACGCCACACTTGATCCTCAGGAGCTCCTCGATACAGGCAATGTTGACCACATTATCACAGGCGAAGCAGAGATTACCATCATCGATGTACTTAAAAAGCTTGAGAGGGGTCTTCATGTCGACAAGGTCATACAGGGGCAGCCCGTTGAAAACCTTGACGAACTGCCCTTTCCTGAGAGAGACATATTTAATTTAGACAAACGGATCAAATTGCCTGGTATATTCCCGTATCCTACGAGATATGTTGGTGTACTTGCGAGCAGGGGTTGCGGTTTTAATTGTAAATTCTGTCAACCGCTTGAGAGGAAGATATTCGGCAAAAAACTGAAATTTCGTTCCATAGAAAATGTTTTAAAAGAAGTTGTCCTGCTAAAAGAACATTACGGCGCTGATTTTATTATGTTCCAGGACGACCAGCTTACCCAGAATAAAGGATGGTTGCTTGACCTCTGCGCTGAGCTGAAAAAGGTCGGCATTGACTGGGGCGCACTGGCAAGGGTGGATACCGTAAATGAGCAGATCATCAAGACCATGAGGGAGGCAGGATGTCTTGTTCTTCAGTTCGGTTTTGAGAGTGGCTCACAGAGGATCCTCGACTTTCTAAGAAAAGGAGCGAAGGTGGAAGAGGCAATCGAAACAGCAAGGCACTGCCGTGAAAACAGTATGCTCATCTTTGCCAACTATATGTTGGGTATACCAACCGAAACAGAGGCAGACATTGAGGATACATACAGACTGATGAGGACCATTAACCCTGAAATCCATGCTGCCAGTTACTTCTCACCTATACCGGGAAGCGACCTTTACGAATACTGCAAGGAGAAAAACCTGATAAACGTTACCTCTTATGATATGTATGCGCGAGGGGCTGTAGGAAATAAGCTTAAAGGAGTGGATTACAAGGCGCTTGGTCGTATGAAGAAGAAGATTGAGAAATGTACCCCTGCTTGGTACCAGGAGAGTCATTACGCCTCCTGTGTGATTAAACGATGGAAGGGACTGATAAAACAGGGGCATTATATCCATATGCTCAAGGAATTCGTTACCCATACACCCATGCTTGATAAAACGATTGGCGGACTGTATAGGATGCTGAAGGGCAAGTAAACCCCGTTAGAAGGTCTTCGGCCTTCCAACGGGAGGGCTCACACGGGGCTTTAAACCCCATGTTCGCTCCAAAAGGAATTTTATCTTCATCCCCGCTGTAAGCAGCGGGGCTTTCTAACGGGGTAGAAATGGTTATCAACTCTTTTTACCAATTGAAGCGCTTGAAAAAGAATCAGTATCTTTCCCCAGCGGAGTTAAGGGCGCTTCAGGAAGAGAGATTAAGAGGCGTTGTCAGAAATGCTTATGAGAATGTTCCCTACTATCGGAGGCTTTTTGATAGCGCAGGGATAAGGCCCGATGACATCAAAACCCTCGATGACCTTAGTAAAATTCCTATCACGACTAAAAATGACCTGCAAACTCTGAGGCAGGAAGAAATCGTTGCTAAAGGTTCAAGTATTGATAAGTGCATCATTAAATATACGAGCGGCTCCACAGGACAGCCATTAAAGATATTCCTCAGCCCCGTGGAGAGGGATTTCCAGATATTATTGAATCTCCACATCCTCATAGAAAACGGCCTACGACTGAATGACAAGGTTGCTTATATTATTAATCCATACAGGTTCCCGAAATCAAAATACTGGTTTCAGTATGCAGGCATCTTGAGGCGAGAATATCTCTCGGTATTTGATTATCCTGAGAAACACGTCGAACTCCTGAAGAAAATAAAGCCGGACATAATCTATGGCTATCCCTCGAACCTTACTCTTTTAGCGTTGTATATCAGGGAAAAAGGGATTAAAGGAATCAATCCGAAAATTATCTTTTCAGTGGCAGAAGCCCTTGAGCCCAAGGCTAAAAACTTGATCGATTCAGTTATGCATGTCGATACCTGTGATATCCTCGGTACCATCGAACTAGGGGATATCGCATGGCAATGTGAGAAACGGGATGGATACCATACCAATGCGGATGCAGTGATTATCGAATTCCTGAAAGATGGTAGGCCTGCAAGACCAGGGGAGGAAGGCAGG
>Ga0315289_10004585_pt1 | contig 20552 bp, 19 predicted proteins | sample YL17G11_40_MG_FD_203452 | JGI IMG/M metagenome (GOLD analysis project Ga0315289, IMG submission 203452) | Sediment microbial communities from Yellowstone Lake, YNP, Wyoming, USA - YL17G11_40 | ecosystem: Environmental > Aquatic > Freshwater > Lake > Sediment | place: USA: Wyoming | collected... | reverse complement strand
CTGCCCGTGCAGGCCTTGCTCTGCGTAGTCCCGTACACTATCAGATAGGCACAGAGCATCGTACATCGAGGAAAGGAAGCAATGCCAATCGAGTGGTCCTACTCCATTGTGAGTGTCGTTTTGGTGAGCCTGGTTTCGCTCATAGGCATCATCACCATCCCGATCAGTGAGAGTAAGCTCAAGAAGACTGTTTTCCTTATGGTCAGCCTTGCGACCGGTGCCTTGTTTGGAGACGCCATCATTCACTTATTGCCCGAAGCGTTTGAGAGATCCACGAACAGGGTGGAGATTTCGTTGTACACGTTAGCGGGGATATTCCTATTCTTCGTCCTGGAAAAGTTTCTAGGTTGGAGACATGACCATGTTCTGGAACATGGCAATCCATCACACCTTGTGGGCCAGATGAACCTGGTAGCTGACGGGCTCCACAACCTGATTGACGGAATGCTCATCGGGGCGAGTTACCTGGTCAGTCTGCGGGTCGGTATCGCTACCACAACCGCCGTGGTTTTACACGAGATACCGCATGAGATAGGTAACTTTGGCGTTTTGCTTCATGCTGGTTTCGGCAAGAGAAGGGCGCTGTTCTTCAATTTTCTTTCCGCTTCTCTGGCGATTGTGGGTACAATCGTTGCGCTGGTCATCGGTGAGGGCGGCAAGAATTTCTCCTTGCTTATGTTGCCGCTCACGGCAGGTGGGTTCATCTATATCGCAGGATCTGACTTGGTGCCAGAACTCCACAAAGACCGCGAGCCCCTCAAATCACTACTGCAATTTATCACAATGAGTATGGGAGTTGGGCTGATGTCATTGCTGCTTCTGTTGGAGTGAAATGTGAGACAATTCGCCAGGCGCTTATGAGGTCCCCTCTGTCAAAAGACGAAGTTCAGCACGAAAGGAGAACCAGCAAATGCCCTTTGATTGGACAATATTGATCTTGCTCTTGATCGGAATTGTCTCAGGCGTTCTGTCAGGATTCTTTGGTATTGGAGGCGGCGTAGTAATTGTTCCTGCCCTGGTTTATCTGATCGGCTTTACGCAACACAAGGCCACAGGCACCAGTCTTGCGGTTCTACTACCGCCAGTCGGTCTTGCCGCAGTCATCGAGTACTATCGTCGTGGCAATGTAGATCTTAAAGTGGCTCTGGTTGTTGCCATTGGACTTCTGGCAGGTGCCTGGGTTGGAGCTCATTTCGCAAACAAGATATCTGGACCATCTCTGCGTTTGGCATTTGGGATATTTGTCGTCCTTCTGGGTATTTACATTGTGTATGGCGCTGCAAGAAGATTGTCTTGGTTATAGGGCTTACTCGTGGGATGATGCAGAGGTCTGCAACGGATGATGTCTACGTGAGCAAGCCAGCACGCGCCGCACCTTCGCCAAGCTTCTCCAGGATTCTGTAGTGAGAGATCGTCTTACCTATCATATGGAAGTCGCGGATCACGTCTAGCTGTAAAGCGTCCCTGTCCTCATGTTTGAATAGGATTAGACTGCCACACGCATTCTAATGCGGGGTTTGCATTAATCCAAGCTAAGGTTGGGCTGGCTCCCAGGGCCACGAAGTAACTTGCTGAACTGGCAGAGTCTTAGAAAAGGCAGGTTACTCCCGACGAAATCCTGTGGGCTTGGTAATCCCCCACATCGAGAGTCCCTTGGAGATTGGTCTTATTCTTCTCGTAAGAATAGCGGAGAAACTGATCAAAATGCCTGCTCCAACGACATGAAAGCTCTGAGGTCATCCTGTAGTAGTTATCTTTACGACCATAGTGATATCTGTCCGGAGTCTTGGGGGTGGTATATTTCTGATACTCGTATGCAGCGGAAGGTGCGAAGGAAAGAGGAATCCCGAGGGCTCGCCCTAGATTAAGATCCAGTCGGAGGCTGACTTGATCTGTTCTATTGGAGACATCCTCGGCCAACGCCATGTCCCTTCCCCTGGCCCTGGATTCCTTGTGAGCATACTCAAAGCCTACAGCGACCTGCTTACTGAGGTCTAGCTTCATGTCTCCATAGAAGGAATTCGCCTCACTATCTCTTTCATCAAATTCTGAGTTGTAGTCTGTCTTCTCATAGCGAGAGCCCAGAGAGACAGCAAGACGCGAAGAGAATCTTCTGCCTAACTCAAGGAGATAGGATTGTTTTGAAAAAATCGCCTCCGCGTACCTGTGTAGTCCCAAAGCTGGATCGAAGAACAAGAGATTCCTCAGATAAAAATGAGGGATATACCGGAACCCAGCCTGAAAGTAGTTTTCTCGCCAGAAATTCTGTTTGGCCTCGACACCGTAAAGTTGGTAATTCTTCACACCACTTCTGGCAAAAAAATCGGTGCCAAATCTAAATCTCAAGCGAGTTCGATTATCGTGAAACAAAGCTGGATTCAGGTCTGTCCTAAGATCGAAGGAAGTTCTGAAATCACCCGGAGTGCGAATGGCAAACTTAGTAGGCTCGAGATTGTTCTCCAGTAACTGCAGGTCCGCAGCTGAATATTGCAGGATATTGTCATCATAGGCTTCAGCCAGACTGAAGGAGCCGGAGAAAAACCCAGGTTTTCGTATTATCCTCGTCTTGGTTCTCAGCTCTGTGAAACCCTGACCCGTGCTGTCGACCAGAGCTTTAGAAGAATCGAACTCGGACTGCGGTACGACCTGGTGTTTGGACTCCAAGGCGAGTACGTCGGCGGCCAAGAGAAGGCATAGAGCAAAAAGCAAAGGAATAATTCTCAAAAACCCAGCTCTTATCAGTTTGACCTCCAAACGGTCATTTTTTGTTGGTCAGATTCTCGTCCGGAATGGAAAAGCGCAGGGAAACGCTCTTCGCGATGCTCTCTCCAAGCTTGAAGGCATAAATATGCTCCCCAGCGGGGACCGGCAGATAAGAAGTCCGGCTTTCCCCGGGAACCACTTCTTTCCAGTCCTTGTATTCCACTCCCAGTGACTTACTGGTCAGAAAAGGTTTAGTCAAAATAAGCCTCCCATTCTCCGATGCGAGAATTGCGTATTTCTGTTCGCCTTTCATCCTAGCATCGTAATTCAACCTGGAGACAATCCTAAGCTTGGTTGGACCTATTACCCTTAGTCTGACGGCAACCTCAGTGGTGGCCACAAAATAGGAGATCGGCTTTTCCTTGATTGATGCGCTTGTCACACGGAAATATGAAACGGGGGTCAAAGAAGCCAGTTTTCCCGAGTCACCGTACGAATCATAGAGAAATTTCAAGGAAACTCCAGGCAGCGAAGCTTCCTTCAGGTAAAACCCATAGCTATGAGCGCCCCTGGGTACATTCAGGGTGAATTTCCTGCTCTTGCCGGGTACAAATTTCTGGTCTCTGGACAAGGCCCCTGATTTCTCGGTGGTGGTAGAGTAGGACTTGACGACCTTTCCGCCTTCCTTTATCTCTAAAGTGTATTTCTGCACACCGGTGACGTTGGGAGGAAAATTCAGCCTGGACAGAACCTTTAGTTTTCCCGGACCCTCGAGGGTGATCTCGATCTCCTTTGATTTGCCCAGTTGATAATAGGTCCGCTCCCTTCCCTGAATGGATAAAACTTCTCCTTTCTGGTTCTCCGGCCGAATAACCACGTACCTCTTCTGTCCGGCTTCAACGGGATGGGTCGAGAGCAGAAAAAGAGGAAGAAGAACGAAAACTGTGTTCAACGTTTTTTTGGAATTGCTAAAGTAACTCATCTTCCCTTCCCATTGATTTCACGGTTTGAATCGAACCTCTCCTTTTGAAGAGATGGTGTTTGACATCTATTCTTATGCAGACAAACAAGACTACTCCCAGGACAATGGTCAGAACGATTGTGCTGTTAACTGAATATCTATCTCTAAAGAAAAGGATGCCCTGTCCCAACTCCGGGGTTCTATCTTCTACTATAGATGGAAGCCCATACCTATCGGCTATTTTTTCAACGTTCAGAAGATGGATGACCGGGATGCCTCTTTCTGCCATACGAATGATTACACCTCTGACCGGAAAATTCTTCATCGCTAAATGCCTTGATAAGCCCGGAGGAATCAATTTGACATTCTGAGTTGCTCCCAGTGAGGCAAGCCCCCCTCCGATATTGACGTAACAGGCTATCTTGTTACCCCGGCTGTTTCTGTCAAAAATCTCCATCCTCTTGTTGATGTTGGTCTCTAAATTATTCTCCTCAATAAGTGAAATCCCGTTTCTTCTTATCGCCTCTCTGATTAAATCCCTTCCTTCTGGTGAAAGCCCTCTGCCATTGTCCGATCCGCCTCCGATTGAGGCCGCTATCGACCTGAAATTCCATAGACCTTTCTCATTTACAATCCTTTCCATATCCAGCCAGGTTAGACCCGGGATATTTGCGCCCCAGTCCGAGGACCCAACTGAGGATATGATGAGGGGGTTAATCTCCAGAACCTTGCAAGCAGCAAGAAAAGAAACGTTCCAGCCTGGAAGAGAGCCGGTCATACCGACTGCTACCGTGTCATGTTTCTTCACCTTGGCCTTGAGCAAAAGCTCCACGAACGCGGCAGCAAAATTGGGATTCACGGACAATATCTTGGAGTTGATAATCCCCCGGTCAGTCGTGATGGGTGTTCTTTCTAGCCCTATGAGTCCCGTCTGATAGGGATCGTTCTGCAAGTCAATTTTCAAACCCAGGCTCTTGGAGTAATCTCTGATCGCCACTTGGGCCAATTGGGCCAGATTCGCCGCCTTGAGTTTCTTTTCGAAATAAGGCTGTTTCTCGGGCCTGGCCGTGGACTCAGCCAAGACAAAGATTAGAATGGAGAATATGGCGAGACCTACCAGAGTGAGTCTGGATACCCTTCCGCTTCTGAAGATCATATGACCAGATCACCTCCCAAGGTCACCTGGCCGCCGCTCAGGATCATCAAGAGCAGACGAATTACGACCGAGGCGATCAACATTGTGCTTATGGTCTCGATTACTCCCTGCCTTTCCATCCAGTTCGCGATGAGCCCAGGGATGATAAGACCTATGGTCTGCATTTCAATTGCCCAGGTAGTATCGTGTTGGATTACCAGAAGCTCTCGAGAGAGCCATCCAAAAGCAAATCCGATCAAGATAACGAGGACTGTCCGCCTTCGGCCATAGATAAAGATGTAATTCGAAAGAAACCTGACTGTCAGGAAGGTGGCCAGACTGACCAATACAGTTCCAATGATTCTCAAAGGGTGATGAATCATCAAAGCCATATATCCGGGAACAACCATTCCTCCGGCGGCTAAGCCAAAAGTCTCAGAAAAGATTAGGCTCAGGACCAGACCAAGGCCGACCGAACGAAGTACTACTTCTCTAGCTGCTTCGGTATACAATTTCTCTCCCGCGATTGGCAAAATGCGTAACCATCTGCTCCCCCAATCCCACGATGTTGCCTATTCCGATGACGAGAGATTGGGAAGGGGTCAGAGACAGCACCTTTTCAAAGATATCCTCGGGCGGATAGCCTCCCAGATCCATGATCTTGTGATGAGAAAGACCCGAGCTCATAGCTTTGTTGGCCAGGGCTGTTGTATAAGTTCCCACCAATAAGAAATGATCCGCTTCTAGTCCTGCGATAAGCTCACCCAATTGCTCGGATCTCTGTATCCTGTCATCCCTGCCGTTGACTAAGATTATGAGTTTCTTCTCAGGGGATTTGTAAGGCTTCAGAAGCTCCAGGATTATGGAATAGGAATCAGGGTCATTGGCGGCAAACGCATTAACGAACTCTATCTTCTTATGATAATAATCTATCCTAAAAATCCGCAAAACCCCGGGGTCAGGACTGCTCTTATGCATCCCCTCCAGAGCTTTGCCCCTATCTATTCCCAGATGCTGGCAAACGGCTAAGGCCAGAGCCACGTTGTCCCTGTGTTCTATGTAAGTGAAACCAGAAATCATCTGGTCGGTCACGCCGTCGGAGGAGACCGGGACAACCTTGCAGTTTAGCCGCTTACCCTCCTCTAAGATATCGCTTAGATGGTTCCGTTCTGTGGTGAAGAGAATCCCGTTTTCGGGGACAGTGTTGCATAAGGATTTGGCCACTAGTTCCAGGGTTGGTCCCATCTCATCGAGATGGTCTGCCCTTACATTGGTCAAGACCCCTATGGTTGATTTGACCATCTTCTTCTCAGAGAGAAGCTGTAAGGCGGGCTGAACGGCCATGCATTCCAAAACGATTGCCTGCGCCTGATGGGAAACTGCTCTTCTGAAGACCATCAGGTATTCAACGATATTTGCTTTTCCCACCCTGGCAATCTGAGCCTCAGACCCGTCCTCAAAGATGAGCGTGGGTTTTGTCCCGGTGGTCTTGCCAAGAGTCCTAATACCTCCAGCCCTCATCCCTGCTGCAATCAGGCGGGTGACAGAGGATTTTCCTCGAGTGCCATTGACGTGAATCCTTACCGGTACAGAGAGAAGATTTCTCTGGTGTTTCCTAAATTCCAGGATTCCCATAAGGATTAACAAGGCAAGCAGTCCAACTGTAACTGCCATTTATCTCCTGATCTCTCTAACAGGGAACAGACCAGCCTATAAGTAGACCAATCGTCAAACAGAGCGTCAGAGTTGAACTGGGCAGAAATCCATAGTGTGGCGGCTCTCGGCTCAGACAAAACCCAAAATCCGCTTTTGGTAGTGCTTCTTCACTCAGGGTAACACGGGTATATAGGTAACGGAGACGAGTTCAGAGCGGTCATCCCCACCAACAACCATCACTGCCTTTAGCATGCCCACACTCGTGCCGTAGTACTTGTACTCGACAACACCAGGTTCGAGCGCGGTCCATTCCTTGGTTTCGAGACAGCCCGTGAAAGATCCATAGGGGACTGTCACAGATCCACTCAGACTCTGTACCTGAGCCTTGTCCTCAGCCACACCCTTTAGATACTCCTGGCGGTAGGAATGACCCACGTCCGGATGTGCAAGCATGGTGAGCCCGGGTAGCGCACCGTCGACACCCGCCTCCCAGGAGCCCGCCGTGCTCACGACAACGCCGTTCTCGTAATCCTTCGAATCCTCTCCGAAGTACCATACGTTCCCGTCTTTGTCCTGGGCGTACCAATCAAGCGTCGCTTCCGCTAGCCTACCATCAACCAGGACCGTGTCTTTCACGACTACGCAGGTCACCCCGAGGATCACCTTAGTCTCGTTAGTCACGAAGACCTTGTTCGTCTCAGGCAGGCCGTCCTTGGTACCCTGATAGATAAAAATTGTACCCGGGGTCAGCGGCAAATAGGTATTATCGATGACCGCAACAAAGTCGGCCGGGTTAACTGTGACTTCATATTTAGGCTCAGTCGCCTTCTCGCCGCAGCCTGCCAGAACAAGCATAACCAAAGCTACGCACATTCCTAATGCGACGATAGATCTCATTTCCCCCTCCTCTCCGTATTGCATTGTCGTGAATTCCCTATCGCTCGATTTCAAGAAATGTCAAAACCTCATTCCATAGCCGACCATGATCGAGATGACGCGGTTCTTCACCTCTCTCTGTTCACCTTCTCTTTTCTTCATGATCGAGCTCAACCCCATTTCATAGCGGGCATCGACAAGCACGCAGCCCCTCTCGAGCATGTACTCGACGCCCGCGCCCGCAACGAGACCTATGTCGCTGCTCTTCGTAGCGTCCTTGATATCGACCTCTTCACCGTTAGTGATCTTGTTTGAAAGTAGCATACCGATTGAAGGACCCAGAAAAACGCTGGGCCTTATCTTGCTTTCGTTCGGCATGGTAGCCCTCAGAAGAAGCGGTATCTCGATGTAGTTTATCTTCTGCTGTGACTTGAGTCCCTCGGCCTCGTACTTGGCTCCCTTCATCTCCAAGAGCACCTCGGGCTGGACGGCAAAAATGTGAGTCAGCGTGTAGCGCATGAAGGCGCCGCCAGCTCCACCAAACTTGATGGAATTGTTATAGACATCGCCGCCGCTCAGGTTCGCGAGGCTCAGGGCGCCCTCGACGCCGAACATCATGTTCTCAGCGCAAAGGGGCGCAGCCCCCAAAACCACAATCGCGAGCAGCGCTAAAACAACGCGTACTGTTTTCTTCATCATAATCCTCCTTTTTCTTCCGAACCTCCGGATCTGCCCTGCTATCCCTCAGACGAAGATCACAGCCGGCAGATTCACACTCTGATGGCACTAACATAGCAGACGAGTGTCAGTACAATTGCTCTATTTTATACACTCTATCATATTCTTTTGCACACAAAATGTATCAACGGAAAAGCGCGCCGAGGATTTCGCCTGAAGGCTTCATTGCGGATCGGGCGGGTGAAAATCGGGGGCACTCGGACCTCCTACCACGCTCAGAAGTCTGATTGACACATCTAGGATTTCGAGTGTAGTCTCTTAGCCAGGGGCTTTCCACTGAAAATGATTATCTGGTAACGGGACACGCTCCAGTAACTGAACACACCCTCTGGAAACCTACTTTTGGTCGCCGTCGCGACGGTGAGGACGCAGCGCCGTGAATCGAATAGTCCTGGCCATTATAGTGTTGACTATTGTTGCGCTCGTCGTCCTGACCCTATTTTCTTTCGGACCACTCTCAAGCTCAAGGAAGAGAGGCAGGATTAATCCGACCTCGTTTAAACCGACAACCTCTGAACAGGTCGTCGTCAGCAGCCGGAGCCTCTCCTTCAGCGTCTACCACAACAGGGATCTTGTTGAGAACTATTATACCATCAAGCTGCCACAGGATTGGCAGATGCATAAAGCCGGTGAACCTGGTAAGTACTCATTGACCTTCAGCGGTGTCACGGCCACAGTCGAGCTCCTTGATGTTCCGGACAATACTACGCTTGAGCTGTACGTCCTAAGCCAGGAGGAGCCGCGATTCAAGCGTACCATCTCTGGCTACAGCAGGGATGATTACAAGAAAATCATTGTCGACGGCAATCAGGCCTACCAATTGGCATACGTCAGCAAAATCAATAGTGAGGATTACCGCACCATATGCACTTACGTAACCGGGCAAGACAAGGCAGGGGTGATAACCTTGACCGCCAAAGAAAATTTGTTTGCCGGTCTCGAGGCTCTCTACCCATCAATCATAGAAAGCTTCCACTGGGAGAAGAAGTGACATGAGATATGTCTCATTATTCCTTTCCCTCTTTGTTCTGGGCGTAGGCGTTTATTTGAAATTCCTCTATGACGTGCCCGACAACCAGGAATCCATCAATTTCTTCGCGAGCCGGTTCCTGATAATAGTTGGGGTTTCGACACTCCTCATAAACCTTTTCTGGAAGGTTCCTCGACGGAGAGAGAACCGCAAGGATTAGGATGCAGGAAATGATCTCGGTCCACAATCTGAGCAAGTCGTACGGCGAGATCAGGGCCGTGGACCGCTTGGATTTGTATATCCTGAGGGGGGATTTCTTCGGCTTTCTGGGGCCGAATGGGGCGGGCAAGACCACCACCATCCGGTTGCTCACAGGGATGATCAAGCCGGACGATGGCGAGATAACAATAGATGGTTTCTCTCTCGACCAGAGGGAGAGAATAGCGAGGATTATCGGTGTCGTCCCGGAAAGTCGCGGGCTTTATGACTGGATGACCGCAATTGAATACCTGAGATTCTTTGCGGATCTTTATGGAATCAGAGGTGAAAAAGCAGTCGAGACGACCGACTCACTCCTGAGACAGGTGGATTTACTGGCTGACAGCCGGAGAATGATAGGCGCATACTCGCGCGGGATGAAGCAACGCCTTGGGCTTGCCAGGGCGCTCATCAACAGCCCCAAGATACTTTTTCTGGACGAGCCGACCCTCGGGCTTGATCCGCAGGGACAGGAGGACATACAGAACCTGTTGCGCAAGCTGAACCTCGAGGGGGTCACCATTTTCCTCTCCTCCCATCTTCTGTATGAAGTGTCAGCACTATGTTCACGGATAGCCATCATCAACAAAGGTACTCTGGTTGCTCAGGGAACGATGGAGGAGCTGCGGAGGACCACGAACATGAAGGAAGCCTACGCAATCAAGATACAGGGTGACATCAACGCCTTGCGACTCCCCGCGTTCTCTTCGACAATGGACAAAGTAAGAAGCGACGGTGCCACGTCCGAGTTCGTATTTCAGGGCAGCCTTGAGGACGCCAACAAGCTTCTGAAGGAACTAGGAAACAAAGTAAGGATACTGGAGTTTCGCGCCCGGGCCGAGACGTTGACCGATGTGTTTTTGAACCTAACATCCAGCTCGTAATATGTTCATAGTCGTCTGGCTAAAAGAGATCAGAGCGGAGATTTGCACGTGGAAGAGCATGCTGTGGCTCGTAATCGCTTCCCTTTTGTTCAGCCTGACGAGCTATCTCCTGCTCACCGACAAGGAGTTGAGCCTTCTTGACCAGACTGAGTTGCTGTGGCTCTTGAGCAAGATTATAATCGGGACGGCCTTTCTTATCGTGACGATTGACGCATCCTCTATAATAACCTCAGAGTTTGAAAAGCAAACGGCCGAGAGCCTTTTTCTTTCGCCGCTGCGGCTGAAGGATTTTATCCTGGGTAAGCTGATGGCCTCTCTCACGCTTTGGCTTTCGATCCTTGTTGTTGCAACGCCTTACATACTTGCCACCTCTTCCGGCACTCACCTGGCCCCTGCATTTCTGGGGTACGTCGCCCTTCTCGGGACCCTAGGGACCATCCCCTTGATTATGTTGATTTTTGGCATATCCTTCATTTTTCGTTCGGTCAAGAGCACCCTGAGCACGTCTCTCGTTATACTGCTTTTCTTCTCGATACCGGCGCTTTTCTCCTCGACGCTCAAGAACAACGCCGTTGCCCAAACCTATGCAAGGATAGACCCTGTGGACAACATCTTTGCGTCCCTGGACAACGTCCTCGTTGACTACCAGCTTTCTCTCGCACAGAACTGGCAATTCGTCTGGCCTTTGCTCATATTCTGCGCCGTGTCGTGCCTATTCATGTTCATGGCGGCACGAAGATTCCAGAGACGGGGGCTGGTGGGGAGCGACTGGTGACATGCTGAGGTTCTGGCTTTTCACGCCCATCTTCGCTTTTCTTCTTTTTGGGATGGTTTGTGCGTACGCCGAGCAACAAGTCGGGGCTGCAGTGTCTCCCCTTGAGCTCAGGATACTCTCATCCAAAACCCTGAACGGCATTGCTGGCGACTACGTGAGCGTAGAAGCCCAGATAACAAATCTGAGTGATCGTCCTATCAACGATATTGCCACATACCTCTCCCTTGTAGATATGGGCAACAAGCTGCCGGTTGACTTAGAGGATTGGAGCGCAGAGAGGGGATTGTATGTTGGCACCATTGACTCGGGACAGACATTTCCGCTCAACTGGAAGATACATTTCGTGAAGCCCGGGGATTACTCGCTCATGGTTGTGGCCATTGCGTCCGGTGATCAGGTGCCCCAGGTGAGCGGTATTACCCGCTTCAATGTGCAGCCAAAGCGCAACCTTAATCCCGGTCAGATCCTGCCCGTCGCCCTGGGCATGCCGGTTCTGCTTGCCCTTGTCCTGCTCCTTGCTGGTTACCGAAGGTTACGGACAGAGAGGAACTGAGATTGAACCAAAACGCAAGATGGCGGGGGCTACGAGACGAATGAGAAACCCGAGGCAAGGCTCCGGGTAGGCTGCCTTCACCGAGCTTCTCGAAGATTCTAGAGGGGAGATGGCCTGACCAATCAGTTTTCCAGTCCCATTTTCTTCAGCAAGGCGGTGAATCTCGGGTCCGAACGAAGGCCATCCCAAACGGGTTTTACCTTCAAGTCGGTAGGCATCGCTCGTTCCTGATAAGCCTTCTCAAGCCATTCAAATGCTCTTTCCTTATCCCCAAGTCCATAATAGACGGCGGCAATATCCGAAGACACTGAGTACCCTTGCCCCGAGAATCCAGACAATTCATTAAGTATTCGTGCAGCCTCACCCTTATTTCCACTTCGTGCATAAGCGTATCCAAGGTCAGCTAGTCCAAAGGGACCACTTCCTACGAGCGTTCTTGCCTTTTGGAACTCTGCAATAGCTTCGTCAAATCTACCTTGCGCTGCATATACGTAACCCAGATGATTATGAGCAAGGGCGAAGTTTGGGTCGAGCTCAAGTGTTTTCTTGTATTGAACTATCGCTTTGTCATATTGCCGCATGTAGTACAGAGCATCGCCTGCGACCACGCTGATGACAAGCGAGAGTGGATCAAGCTCCTGTGCTCGTGTGATTTCTGCAAGACATTCATCGAGCCAGGCAGCCCGTGGGAGAACGGTTATCTGGAGAGCTTGCATGGGAAGCTACGTGATGAGTGTCTCAACGAGGAGATTTTCTGGAGTCGCGGAGAGGCTCAAGTGGTGGTCGATTGGTATCGAGACGTCTACAACAGTGAACGGCCTCATAGCTCGCTCGGTGATTTGACGCCACGGCAGTTCGCCGAGCAGTTCGCTATGAGCTCGCAAGGTCAGAAAACTCTACTTTTGGCTGGATCAGTTTCTGGGTAGGGCTCAAAGACGTCCAGGACTAGCTCTGGGACTGGATAGAACAACGGGGTAAGGTCAGCCACCTACCCGTCACCATCTCGTAGAGCACAACACCAACCGAAAAAATGTCCGAACGCCGGTCAGCCTCGAGCCCCTGCACCTGCTCAGGAGACATGTACGAAAGAGTCCCTAACGTAGAGTGCTCCTTGGTCAGAGTGGACGAGCCCTTCAACTTCGCCAGACCAAAATCCATTATCTTCACAAGATTCTCATCCGTAACCATGACGTTGTCTGGCTTGATGTCCCTGTGCACTATCCCCTTCTTGTGTGCAGCGTTCAAACCCTCTGTGATCTGAATCACGACGTCCAGGGCTTCAGTAAGTGACAGCTCCCTCTCCTTCAACAATCTCCCCAGCGTTTTCCCCTCTACACACTCCATGGCAATGAATGATTGATCCTCTAGCTCATCAATCTCGTGAATGATACAAATGTTGGTGTGGTTAAGTGCAGAAGCAGCCTGCGCCTCCTGCATGAAGCGCCCTTTGGCTTCGGGGTCGCGAGTCAGTTCGGGGGGCAGAAACTTAAGGGCAACCGTGCGCTTGAGCTTGGTGTCCTCGGCCTTGTAGACGACACCCATCCCGCCTTCACCCAGCTTTTCGACGATCTTGTAGTGAGAAACGCTTTTGCCGATCATTGCCGAAACCCCATCTTTCTGAGTAACTGAACAAATCGAGGGTCCGAGCGCAGCTTCTCAAAGTCGTCATCCACCAAGACGCCACTAAGACTGAAGTCGTGTTCCTGGTATGCCTTTTCCAAGCATTCAATAGCTTTCTCGGTGTCGCCGAGACGCGCGTACAGCGAGGCCATACCATAGTATAGCACCTGCCCCTGTTCTGCCTTGCGATGCACTATATTCAACCACGCGCGTAAAAAACCGTTCCAGCCGGAGGACGCATAAGCCTCCCTGAGGGCAGCAATTTCCTGCTGGTTTAGGAATCCGGCGAAAGAATACACTTTGAGTTGTCCTTCCACTGCTTCGTCGTACTTCCCCCTGCGTTCGTTCACATCGACCAGGATCTCGTGGGCAAAACCAAAGGTTGGGTCCAGATCCAGGATTTTTCCGGCTTGCTCCACGGCCTTATCCTCGCGCCCGGTATGTGCATATACAGCGCCCGCCGCCGTATTGATGATGAGCGAAAGGGGATCAAGCTCCAGCGCCTTGTCGATTTCCTGGATAGCTTCGGAGGTGCGGCCCAGCTCAAGGAGCATCATCGCAAACCACTGGTGAGCAGTAGCGTAGTTGGGGTTGAGCTCTATCGCCCTCCTGAACTCCCTCTCGGCACCGGTCCAGTCCCAGTCAAAACGAGAGAGCACAAAACCAAGAGACGTATGCGCCTCAGCCAGTGTTTCATCGATCTCCAGTGCTTTGCTGACGAGTGCCTTAGCTTTGGGGAACACCTCCTTGGGCGGAAGCACACAAACCTGCGCCAGCATGCTGTAGCAATCGGCCAATCCGGCATGGGCAAGCGCAAACTCAGGATCCTTCTGAATCACCTGCTCGAAATGACCTATCGCCTTTCTCAGGGCGTCCGGCGTTCTTCTGTTCCAGTGGTACCGGCCTTTTAGATAGAGATCGTAAGCCTCGAGGTCTTGCGTGTAGCGCTTGATTATCTTCTTTTTTTCATCCCCCAAAAGTCTTACCTTCAACTTGCCCACAATCGCAAGAGAGATCTCATCCTGGATGGCAAAAACATCCGCCAACTCCCGATCAAATCTTTCTGACCACAGGTGGTATCCATCACCAACATTGATAAGCTGCGCAGTGATGCGTAGCCGGTTGCCCGCCTTACGAACGCTTCCCTCAAGCAGAGTTTCCACGTTTAACTTCCTGCCGATTTCGCGAGTATCCTCAGGCTTGTCCTTGAACATAAAAGCCGAGGTTCGAGCCACAACCCGCAGCCCTTCGACGTTCGTCAGAGCGTTAATGATCTCCTCTGCCATACCATCACAGAAATACTCCTGCTCTTTGTCGGCACTCAGGTTGGCAAACGGAAGCACGGCAATGGAGCGTTGGCGAGCCCTCAAAGCTGGCCCTTCTCTTAGAGTCGCAGATTCGGGTTTTCCCTTGAACAATTTCAAGTCAGCCAGCATGTCTGCTGCGCACTGGTAGCGATCATCTGGACCCTTGGCCAGAGCTCTTCGGACAATCTCCTTTACACCCGCCGTCACCACCTGGTCATGGCTAACTATCGGGCGAGCCTCCTGATTCAAGATCGAGTAAATCACGACCTGGTCGAACTCTCCTGCAAAGGGAAGCTGACCACTAATCATCTCGTACAACACAACACCCAACGACCAGATGTCGGTCCGCTGGTCAACTGCCTCACCTCGAGCCTGCTCCGGCGACATGTAAGCTATTGTACCAACAGAAGTGCCAAGCTTGGTTACCCCCGCTAGCCCCGCTTGCTTCGCCAAGCCAAAATCCATAATTTTGACCTGTCCTCTGGACGTAATCATGATGTTGGCACTGTTGATATCACGATGAACAATCCCTTTCTCATGCGCTTCGCGCAGACCTTCCAACACCTGAATGGCGACATCTATGGCCTCATCCAACTTCAAAGGCCTTGAGCTAGTCCTGTCCTTGAGCGTTTGCCCCTCAATTAATTCCATGGCAATGAACGATTGATTTTCTACTTCATCAATCTCGTGAATGACGCAGATGTTGGGATGATTGAGTGCAGATGCAGCCCGCGCCTCGTGGATGAAACGTTCTTTTGCTTCCGGGTCGCGTGTCAATTCAAATGGGAGGAATTTGAGGGCGACTGTGCGCTTGAGCTTGGTGTCCTCAGCTTTGTAGACGACACCCATGCCGCCTTCGCCGAGCTTCTCGAGGATTTTATAGTGGGAGATGGCTCGCCCGATCATTTTTGAGTCCTTTTTTCTCCACTTAACAGTTTCTGAAAACGGGGGTGGTTGCGCAAAGGAACCCAGGTGGGATCGATACGAAGATATGGAATTGAGATATTGAACGAGGGAATAGACAAAAGATACTCAAGCCGGTCTATGGCAGAGTCGAAATCACCGACCATAACATATATCTGTGCCAAATTCCGGATGTAGTCAGGAGCATCGAGTGCGTCCTTAGATACAGGAAGCAATTCCACCGCCTTTTCCCCTTCCCGGATTGCCTCCTCTTTGCGACCAAGCCCGGCATAAGCGATGCCTAGATAACTATGGAAGGACTCATCGCTTGGCCTTGACTGTAGCTTGTTTTCCAGGTCGATCCTAGCAGAGTCGTAACAGGCCAGTTTCGACTGTGGTCGGTTCAGCAAACCATATATTCCAGCTCTAGTCAAAAAGTAAACTGTCGTATCATTAATACCATACACACGTGTGAGAGCAGTCGGCCCGGTCAGTCGGTCCAATGCCGTCTGATACTCGCCATCGAGAACATCCAACCAGCCCAAATCAGCCGCAAATTGCGACACATCTGCCTTTCCTGTCGCCTCCCGGAGAACTTTCCGCGCTTTCTTTGTGTCACCCTCCGACAGTAGATACAGCCACGACTTTTCACTATAGGCCGATGGATTATCAGGAGCCAGAGTGATGGCTCGATCAAAGTAGTACTCCACCTCGGCGTATTTGCGCATATATCCGTAAGTCAACGCGATGTCTTCTGGCTCACCGTAGGAGAGCGGGTTAAGCTCAGCCGCCTTCTTGAGGTTAGTCATCGCCTGTTCAAATTTGCCCTGACGCCTTTGGACAAAACCGATAGCTTTTATGAGATCGCTGTTGTTCGGCTGACCTTTCTCGGCAATGGCAAACTGCTCTAAAGCACGGTCATAGTCCCTACTCCCCCAGTAGTAATAATAACCCAGGGCCAGATGTGCTTCAGGTAGATCCGGCTTCAGCTTTAAGGCTTTGTCCACAGCTTCTCTTGCTTTACTCAGGCGCTCATCAGTCTGGTCAGAAGAGAACCAATACATCCACGCATGAGCCAATGAAAGATCGGCATAGGCTAGCGCAAAGGTTGGGTCTAACTCCACCGCTTTTTCATACATCTCTATGGCTATACGGTCATCTTTCTCCCCGTAGATCCGATTCCAATAATCCTTACCGCGCAGATAGTACTCATAGGCCTCGAGGTTCTCGGTTGGCTTGGCTGCTATGTAGCGATGTTCAGCCTCTACCAGTGTGATGCTCAATGCAGAAGCTACCTTCTCTGCTATGTCAGATTGAAGGACAAAGATCTGCTCCAGAACACGGTCGTAGGTCTCGGCCCAAACATGAGTCCCGTCTTTGACTCTGATTAGCTGAGGATTTATCCTTACCCGATTATTCGCTCCAGAGTTGTCCCACAGGATGGTTCCTTCCAGTACGTACTGCACCCCCAATTCCTTGCCTATTTGCTGGACAGTTTTCTTGGTGTTTTTGTATTGGAGAACACTGGTTCGGGAGATAACACCCAACCCGCTGACTTTGGCCAAATGAGTCGTTATCTCATCGGTGATCCCAGCGGCAAAATACTCCTGGTCTGGCGCTCCTAAATTTTCAAAGGGTAAAACCGCCAGCATCTTTCTTCCGGATTCCGGCTCCTTTTTATTGAATAGGGCAAGGTATCCTACAACCAGAATAAGAACTGCTAGTCCAGCCAAAACTAAGGGTAACATTCTCTTCTTGAGCGGCTTTTGTGTCTCTACGGGCTGAACCAGCGTGGTTGTCTTTACATATTCCAAACTCTTTCTTTCCCTTCTCAAATCCGCTAAGAGGTCATCGATGTGCTGATATCTCTCTTCCTTGTCTTTAGCTAGTGCTTTGAAGACTATTCTCTCCAAATCAGCTGAGACTTTATTGTTGTATCTGACCACTGGTTGTGGCTCTTCGTTTATGATGGAATAAACTATGGCGGCGTGATGTTCTCCTTTAAAAGGTAATTGACCGGTCAAAAGCTCATACAGAACAACTCCAAAAGAGAAGATATCGCTTCTTTGGTCAACCTCCTCACCTCGCGCCTGCTCAGGTGACATGTACGCAGCCGTCCCGAGCGTCGAGCCTGCTTTGGTGAGCTTTGTCGACTCCTTCACCTTCGCCAGCCCAAAGTCCATGATCTTCGCCTGCCCCTTGTGGGTAAGCATGATGTTCTCGCTCTTGATGTCCCGGTGCACAATCCCCTTCTCATGTGCGGCTGCCAGTCCTTCACATACCTGGGCTGCAATATCGAGAACTCTCTTCAGCAATAGAGATTCTTGTTCCATGAGCTGCTTGAGTGTTTTCCCTTCGACAAATTCCATGGCGATGAAGAGTTGATTGTCATGATCCTGGATTTCATGGATGGTTGTGATGTTCGGATGATTCAATGAGGACGCAGCTTTGGCTTCATGGTAGAAGCGTTCTTTCTCCGTGGAATCGCTCGTAAGGTGTTGCGACAAGAACTTCAGGGCTACAACGCGGTCAAGCTTCGTGTCCTCGGCCTTGTAAACGACACCCATCCCGCCTTCGCCGAGCTTCTCGAGGATTTTGTAGTGCGATATTGTCTTCCCTATCACGCGCAGTTCCTTGGAAGGGGTGGTTGGCTGTCATGCTATCAAACCAGCAACTTCAATGTAGAACGATAGGTCGTGGTGGTCAAGCGGTTTTGCGCTGAGAAGGGCTTGTAGGAGGAAGGGGTTGGACAGTATCCAGGTCAAACGCAAGTCCCTGCGGGCGGAGCTCCCATGAGGAAGGCCAGGGCAATGTTCAAGTCGAAACACCAGACGCAACGAGCAGGCTGAAACACAGACCCTTGCTAACAGGATAGGCCCAAAAAAAGGTAACGTGCCCTAAGGGATGATTATCGAACTTGGGCAGTGGCGGCTTGAGAGGAGCGCCTCCACTCGTTGGACGATGTTCGAACTTTTTGCGTGGGGACAGCTTAGTCGAGGTTGCTACTCTAGCACACTAGAGTGTGCAAGAAAACTATTCACAGAACTTCGGTGATAGCAGTCGAAAGCGCGGAAGCCGCCTGTGCCTCATCAAGTTTCCTGGGATTCTACAGTTAGAGATGGTCCGACCTATCATTTCTCCAGCCCGATCTTTTTCATTAGAGCGACGAACCTCGGATCCGAACGAAGCCCGTCCCACACGGGCAACGTGTTGCTCATGGGGAGCCATGACTCCTTCTCGACAAAGGCGCTCTCCAGACACTCGAACACCCGGTCGTCCGCTCTGAGTCCGAGATGGATCAAGGCCTTGTTATACGACCCCACAAACCTCTCTTTCGACAGCTCTTCCAACCGGTCGAGCACCTGGAGCGCCTCCTTTTTTCGCCCCGAGGCGGCTAGGGCGTATCCGATGTGTCCCATGGCGAACGGGTTCCCCGGCGAGACCGCCGAAGCCCTCGTGAAGGTTTCTACGGCTTCCTGCCATCTCGTTTTCGCGACGAGCGCGGACCCCAGGTAAAGGTTCGCGATATAGAAACTGGGATCCATATCGAGTGTCTTCTGAAACTGCTCGATCGCGGCATCGTAGCGGCGACCCCAGTAGAGCGTCACGGCCTGGATCGTATTGAAGACGAGATCAATGGGATCGAGTTCCAAAGCGCGGGAAATCTCGGCGAACGACTCGTCGTATCTTCCCATGACACAGAGGTACAAGCAGTAGAAATAGTGCGCGGTCGCATAGCTGGGGTTGAGCTCGAACGCTCTCAAGAACTCCGCCTCCGCGCCGGCCCAGTCCCAGTCGTGGAACGTCTTGATCCAGCCGAGGGACGCGTGGGCCTCCGCAAGGTCATCATCGATGTCGAGCGCCTTCGCGACAGCTTCTTTTGACTTCGCGTAAGCGACTCTTGGATCCATGAGGGCCAGGATGGCGGAAACATTGTAACAATCCGCTATACCCACGTATCCTGGAGCACAGAGCGAGTCCTTCTCGACCGCTTGCTGAAAAAGCTCGATCGCCTTTTGAATGCCGCCCTCGTGGCGCCTGTTCCAGTAGTACCTGCCTTTGAGATAGAGGTTGTAGGCCTCCTCGTTGTCGGTATACCGCCTGACGAGCTTGGATTTCTCTTCTTTGAGAAGCTTGCCCCGGAGCTTTTCGACGATCGCCAGCGAAATCTCGTCTTGTATGGCGAAGATGTCCTCGAGGTCGCGGTCGTACTTCTCCGACCACAGATGATACCCGTCGGCGACACTGATGAGCTGCGCCGTGATGCGGAGCCGCGCCCCCGCCTTCCGCACGCTCCCCTCGAGTACCGATTCGACGCCGAGCTCCTTGCCGACCCGCCGCACGTCGAGGTCCTTGTCTTTGAACTGGAACGCTGAAGTGCGAGCGGCGACGCGCAGCCCCGCGATCTGTGCCAGACCATTGATAAGCTCCTCGGCGATCCCCTCACAGAAATACTCCTGGTCGCGCGCGGGGCTCATGTCCCTAAATGGGAGAACAGCGATCGAGGGAAGATACTCGGGCTTCTTGCCGCTTGACGCCACGGCGCTGGCCACCGTGGAGCGCGTGCACGATTCGAGAGCCATACGCATATCCCCGGCGCTGCGATAGCGGTCGGCGGGCGATCTCGCCATTGCTCTCATGACAATACGCTCAAGCTCGGGTGGCACCTCGCCACGCAGAGCAGACATCGGTCTTGGCGTTTCATTCAATATGGAGTAGATCAACGCAGGCTCATACTCTCCTCTAAAAGGCAACTGACCAATTACCATCTCGTAAAGGACAACCCCCAGTGACCAGATATCAGTACGATGATCAATCTGTTCGCCGCGTGCCTGCTCGGAAGACATATAGGCAACTGTGCCGCTAGTAGAGCCGGTCCTGGTTAATCTGACCTGCCCAGCCAAGATAGCCAAGCCAAAATCGACAATCTTCGCCATCCCATCGCTTGTGACCATGATGTTGGCGGGCTTAATGTCCCGGTGAACAATACCCTTGCTGTGAGCCTTGGCCAATCCCCCAGCAACCTGTGTCGCAATGCCGACTGCTTCTCCAAGATTCAACGGACCTCTCCTGATCTTGGCTCTGAGCGTCTCCCCCTCGACGTACTCCATGGCAATGAATGATTGATCCTCTATTTCATCAATCTCGTAAATGACACAAATGTTGGTATGGTTGAGTGCAGAAGCAGCTTGCGCCTCTTGGATAAAGCGGGT
>Ga0315289_10004584_pt1 | contig 20554 bp, 15 predicted proteins | sample YL17G11_40_MG_FD_203452 | JGI IMG/M metagenome (GOLD analysis project Ga0315289, IMG submission 203452) | Sediment microbial communities from Yellowstone Lake, YNP, Wyoming, USA - YL17G11_40 | ecosystem: Environmental > Aquatic > Freshwater > Lake > Sediment | place: USA: Wyoming | collected... | reverse complement strand
GCTGTTTTAGACTCTACTCATTTTGTAGTGACTTTTATGGATTATAATAATGGCTCAAAGGGCACAGCAGTAATAGGCACGGTTTCTGGAGATACAATTACCTTTGGTTCAAAATATATTTTTAACAATAGCGCAATCGTTTATACTAACGTTACTGTCTTGGATTCCACCCATTTTGTCGTAGTTTATGGAAATCAAAATCCGGCCTATGCCTATACTCAGGCTTGCACGGTTTCTGGATCCTCGATTTCTACTTGCGGAGGCGGATGGTTATTTGATGTTCTGAACGACTATATGAAGGTTTCCACGCTAGACGCCACTCATTTTATAATTGCTTATCCAGGAATTAGCAGCTATTCGGGTATGGCGCGACTTGGCACAATGAATCCTTCTAATCTATCAATAGGTTTTGGCGGATTAGGACCTTATACTTTTTGTTCTGCAAGAACAGACGGCATATCGATTGCCGGAATAGACTCTACCCACTTTGTTGTTACATATACAGATACCGGAGTATACGGCGAAGGCGATGAGCTTTCTGCTTCAAAAATTGGGACAGTTAATCTTTCCACAGGAGATATAACTTTTGGAGCAGAGAATGTCTTTTACCCACGTAGCAACAATGGTGTACAGTATACTGATATGGTTTTTCTTGATTCAACCCACTTTGTGCTTACCTATAATAAATCCGTAGCATCTAATTTTCAGGGCGTGGCAAGGATTTGCACAATTAATCTATCTGGTTCAACGGTTAGCTACGGAAATGAGGCAATTATGAATCAGAGCGGTCAAACTGCTTTTATTTCTGTTGCCAAGCTTGACTCTACTCATTTTGCAGCGGCCTATCAAGATGTTAGTAACTCTAATTATGGCACAGCAATGATAGGTACGGTCTCTGGTTCCTCTATTACTTATGGCCCGGGAGAATATATTTTTGTTTTTAGTATGCCAGGACAATATAATTTTGATGCAGTGGGATTGAGTTCTAACTATTTTGCAGTTTCTTATCCTGGCGGTTCGAGAATTGGGGACAGGGCCAAAGATGTTCCTCCGCCAGATTATAATATTTGGTATGACCGTCCGACAATTACTAAAGATTCAAATAATAGAATCTGGGTTGGCGCAAGACATAATAGCTCTGAAAGCTCAGCAGATTATAATTTTAAAGTTGATCAAGCCAGTAGCGCCAATGATATTTCCTCCTGGAATACAGGAACTACGCTTGATACCTCTATTAATTCCAATAAGTACGGAATATTTGTTCCTTTGGCCTCAGGAAATGTATATTCGATTTGGTTGGATGACACATCCATAGAAGGCAAAAGATATAACGGAAGCAGTTGGGATTCTTCGGCAACTTCAATTGCAAGCGGCGGAGGCACAATAGTTAAAAACATTTCAGCAGTGGCTGATTCTCTGGGCAATATTCATCTTGTATATATTTCCGGAGGGAATTTAAAGTATAAAGAATATGCTACTTCTTGGGGGACAGGGGTTACTCTAGATTCTAATACTACAAATGAATATCCTACAATTTCTATTAACTCTCAGAATAATGATTTATATGTATTCTGGGAAAGAGGCAGCCACATTTATTATAAAAAGGGAGTTACTCCTTATGGCTTGGCAAACTGGGATGCAGATGCTACCGACTGGCAGAAAACCGGAATCAACACGAATGTAGTTGCAGGATACAAGGATTTTAGCTCATCAAATGTTTTTGTAGAATGGACAAAGGGAACAGCTGGTCCCTATAATATTTCTTTTGACAAATTAAGTATTATTACCTCTACGCTTTGTGTTGACCTTGTTGCGAATCCTTCTTCAGGATACTCGCCCCCAGGATTGCTTGATGTACATTTAATCGCAACTGTCTATGGAACCAGTCAGGGAACTATTAATTACAAATTTGACTGTACTAATGACGGTCTCTGGGAATTTGAAGTGAATAATAGTTCACAGAATCCTTATGAAGCAGCAGATCTCTGTGATTATCTTACTGCCGGAATTTATATAGCCAAGGCATATATTGAAAGGGGAACTTTGGGCGCTTCAGATACCGCAACTGCCGAGGTAGTAGTTAGAGAAAGGATGGAGGCGCGCAATCTTTCAGTAAGCGAGGGAAATTATTGTGATATTTCTCCTCCTCCTATTTCTCTATATTGGGAATATTATGATCCTCAGGGTTATCCCCAAGACCATTATCAAGTTCAAATTGATACTGATCAAAATTTTGGTTCTCCTGATGTTGACAGTTGCAACCCTTCACCTGGAACCTGTAGTTCGGGGCACTCTTCTACTTCTTATTCTCCCAATAGCCCTCCCAACATCCTTTCTTATAATACTACTTATTATTGGAGAGTGAAGGTTTGGAATACTCAGGCTTCGGAATCTGATTGGGTCATAGGATCTAGCTTTACTACTAAAAAATGCCATCCTACTCCTAATTTTATTCCCACACAGGCAATGATTGGTGTTCCCACCCAATTTACAGACCAATCTTCGGCCTGCGGAGGAGCAACTCTTGCTTTATGGTCTTGGATATTTGAATATGGCACTCCTTCTAGTTCTAGCGAACAAAATCCAATAGTAACCTTTTCTACTCCAGGAGCAGGAGGTCAAAACCAGGTTGTCTTGACAGTGACAGACAGCAATGGAAACTCCTGCGCAAAGACGCAGGCCGTTAGAGTTTCTCTTCCTTTGCCTGAATGGAAAGAAGTAAAAGGATTTTAATCACACTAAATTAGACAATTAAGACTAGAAATCCCATATCGGATATATAAAAGTAATTAAATAAAAGAAATTTGGAGCAATTTTTAGAATTAAAAGTTGATTAATTTTGATATTTTAGTAGATTTTAAGCGAATACCTTTATTTGGCGAAAAACCTTGGTTCTTACTCAATACAAAAAAGCGTTTAATAGCATTGGATAATTTAGGAGAATTTTTATAGCAAAAATATAATAATTTTATAACTATAATAAATTTTGTAGTATAATATTTGTAGTAATAATAAATAGGCAGTATAATATAATAAACTCAGCCTTTAAGGAATTAGAAGTAGAGTTTTTGCAAAGGATAATAAAATTAGGTAAAATAAAAGAATGACTAAAAAATGGAAAATTATCTTGAGTGTTTTTGAAATTTTCCTTATTTGGATGGGAGTCTTCTATACTTTGCAAGAAGCTTTTGCCGTTGATGGAATTACTTATGGCCCTGAATATGTTTTTTTTCAGGGGAGCAGCTATTCGGGCATAGGTATTGATGCCCTAGATAGTATCCGTTTTGTAGCCGTACACACACAATTGAGTGGTTCCTATACCCCTGGGGCAGTAATAGGTACTGTTTCTGGTAATGCCATCAGTTATAGCTCTTCTTATGACTTTAATGGCCTTAACGCAGTGAGTGTTGCTGCCTTAGATAGTACTCATTTTGTAGTTGCAAGTCGGACAGGACACGGCGGAAGTACCCAGATAGGTAGTGTTTCTGGAAATGTTATTTCTTTTGGACCGGCTGTTTCGTATGGTATTGATGATACTACAAGCGCTATGGAACAATCTGTTATTGCCCTAGACAGTACTCATTTTGTAATTTGTCATACAGAGAACGAATTAGGTGGCTTTTATGGGTACAAAGGCCAAACGATTCTTGGCACGGTCTCGGGCAACAACATTTCTTTAAGTGGACCATTCACCTTTTTTGGCCCTGGGTACGGTGCTATGGAAAATTCTGCCGTTGCCTTAGACAGTAGTCGTTTTGTAATTTCTTATTGGACCGACGGAGGAAATAAGTCTAGGGTAGGCACTGTTTCTGGTAATACTATTTTATTTGGTCCAGAGTCTACTTTTTATAGTGGTGGCGGAAGCAGAGAGATTTGGGCTGATGGTTTAGATAATAATAAATTTGTAGTTGCTTTTTCTGCCTTGAGGGACAAGTATACTGGCGAGGCGAGGATAGGGACTGTTTCGGGCAACAATATTTCTTTTGGTCCAGAATCCATTTTTTGGCGCAGTGGTGCTCTTTATCAGATTTCTACCACAGCCTTGGATAGTAGTCGGTTCGCAGTAGCTTATCGTCCAGATGATGATTTCGATTATGGAAGAGATATTATAGGCACAGTTTCTGGGGATACTATCTCTTTTGGTCCAGAATCTATTTTCAATTATGGTGGTACAGGTGGCGCCGGCTATAATGATCAAGAGCCTGGCATTGATATTACTACTTTAAGTAGTAGTAAATTTGTAACGGCCTATTATGATACTGGTAATTCTGAGTACGGGACAGCGATAATAGGAGCAACCTTTACTATAAATCCTCCTACAGTTTCTACAAATTCAGCTACAAGTATTACGTCAAGCTCAGCTACCTTAAATGGAATCCTTACTAATATGGGTGGCGTAGGTTCTTGTAATGTATGGTTTCAATGGGGAACAAGTACTAATTATGGAAGCGAAACTACTCATACGATTAAAAATGCTACTGGTGTTTTTAGTGCCAACATTACGGGGTTGTCTCCTGGTACCACTTACTATTTCAGAGCAGCGGCAGAAAATCCAAGAGGAATAGTGTATGGTGGAAATTTATCATTTCCCACTTTAACATTTTCTCCCATAGTCCAAAGTAATCCAGCAGAAAACATTACTCGAGCTTCAGCGCTTCTTAAGGGAAACATAACTAGCACAGGAGGAGAAAGCGTTACTGAACGAGGTTTTGACTGGGGAACTGCTCAGAATGGTCCATATCCCAATTCTTGGACCGAAACCGGGAGCTTTGGAACAGGGGTTTTTAGTTATAACGTTACTAATTTAACTCAAAATACTACTTATTATTTCAAGGCCAAGGCAAAAAACAGCATAGGTTGGGGATATGGAGGAGAACTTTCGTTTAAAACCACTCTTTTTGATCCCCCCTCTGTTTCCACAAATGAGGCTAGCGATATTCAAGCTACCCAATCCACTCTAAATGGAACCCTGACAGCTATGGGTGGCGTAGGTTCTTGTAATGTATGGTTTCAATGGGGAACAAGTACTAATTATGGAAGCGAAACTACTCATACGATTAAAAATGCTACTGGTGTTTTTAGTGCCAACATTACGGGGTTGTCTCCTGGTACCACTTACTATTTCAGAGCAGCGGCAGAAAATCCAGGAGGAATAGTGTATGGTGGAAATTTATCATTTCTTGCGACTAATAATATTCAATCCACTTCTCCTTATGCAACAGCGTATTCTTTTCAAAGAAAAACTTGGTATGACGCTACTAGTAAAGTATATTGGATTTCATTTCATGCCGATGCAAATAATAGAATCGAATTCTGGTATTCAACAGATGGGTATTCCTGGACGGAAAATGCTTCAGCAAGAATTCCAGCTGATACTAATGATTTTTCAATAGAAGCAGATTCTAACAATGCTTTTATTGTTTATACTGACGGCGATGACGTCAAGGCCAATAAAGCCACTTCTTATCCGGGAACAAGTTTCGGTTGGGGAGTGTCACCGTATACAGTTTATGACAGGGGTATCTGGTGGGATGCCAGCTGGAGCAAACGGAAGCAATTAACAATCTCGGCTGCAGCGGGAAACGGGGTTTCCAGCGGTTATTCAGTTAAGTTTACGGCTTCGGGGGCTGACGCGGCAGATATTTATAATGATTCTTTGGCTAGCGGGAATGATTTCCGGGTGGCTTATTATAACGGTTCTACTTGGACCGAATTAGACCGGGATTTGGTCACTTTTACTTCTTCCAGCATCGAAGTTTGGTTTAAACTTCAGGCAGCTATCACCGCCGGATCAAGTGACACCAACTATTATCTATATTACGGAAACAGCGGCGCCGGATCACCACCGGCAACCTTGAGTAATGTTTATGAATTCTGGGAGCCTTTTACTAATTTAACTAATTGGACAAACTACCGGGGAACGCCGTCCGTTTCCGGTGGAATTTTGACTCTTGACCCCAGCGAAGCTACCCATTCAAACAGCAGTTGGGGGACTGGGCACCGGCTGGAGATTTACGCTAAACCAAATGAAACCAACAAAAGAGATGATATTGGTTTCCGGAGCGTAGACGCGGATTTTGGTACGGCGAGTGGGAATGGGATCGGTTATCAGATATATGAAAATACCTATTATTATGCGGATACGATAGCAGCCGGGAGTGGTCCTACCCAAACCCAAATTGGGACTTATACTGCCGCTTACGCGACCTGGGCTTTTAATTGGCTTTCCGGGTCAGCAAAATTTTATACAAATGGGGTATTAAAAGCTACGCATACCGCTAATGTTCCCAGCGCCAGTTGTTATGTTTACCTTGCTTCTCGAAATGCTAGTGGCGGGACAGTTTTGGTCGATTGGGTTAAGGTGCGTGATTTAGTGGCGACCGAGCCGATGGTCGCTGCCGGGACGGAAACAGGAGAGGGAGGGCAATACCGTTATCCGGTTATCGCCCGAGACTCAAATAGCAATATTTGGACAGCGGTCAGCAATCATTCAGGAAGCAGTTATTTATACAAAGCGGTTCAATCCACGACCGCTAATCAGATTTCGGCTTGGAACTCTGCTTCCACCCTGGATACTTCCGCCAATTCCAATAAATACGGAGTGATTGTTCCACTTTTGGCTGGCAATATGTATTCTGTTTGGGCAGACGGTGCAGCAATAGAAGGAAAGGCATATAATGGAACTAACTGGGATTCTTCAATTACCTCAATCGCGACAGGGGTAAATGATATTACCAAAAACGTTTCTGCAGTTTCTGATTCGTTAGGGAATGTACATCTTGTGTATATTGATTCTTTGGGCAATGTCAAATACCGAGAATATACAGGTTCTTGGCAGCCGGCAGTCACCTTAGATTCTAATACTACAAACGAATATCCTACAGTATCTATTAACAGTCCGGATAAAAACCTATATGTATTTTGGATAAGAGATAGTCGCATTTATTATAAAAAAGGCATTACTCCTTATAATTTGGCAAACTGGGATGCGCTTTCCACAGAATGGCAATCTTTGGGGATAAATAAAAATATTACCTCAGGATATCAAGATTTCGGTTCTTTTAGCATATTTGCCGAATGGACAAAAGGAGTATCAAGTCCTTATACTATTGCCTTTGATAAAATTAATCTTTTAGGGAATCTTCCAGAAGCTCAAAATCTCTCAGTAGATACTCCCAACTCCACTGATTACTGTGGAATTATTGCCTATCCGCCAGTCAGGACTCGTTGGCAATTTGTTGGAGTAAATCCTGAAGATACTCAATCTGCTTTTGAGATTAAAGTGTTTAAACAAAACGATAATTCTTTAGTGGCAGATACTGGAAAAATCTTGAATGATTCCAACAGTTATGTATTCCAGGAATCAGGAAAACAACTTGCTTGGAACACAGCTTATAATTGGCAAATAATGGTTTGGGACAATTATGATGTCGCTTCAAATTGGGCAAGCAGTCCTACTTTTTCTACCATTGTCCATGCCTATCCCACATCTAACTTTGCCTGGATTCCTGAAAAACCTCTTGTTAATCAACAAGTCCAATTCACTGATCAATCAATCGCCTATGGAGCAACCATTAATTCCTGGTCTTGGGTTTTTGAAAATGGCAATCCCCCCACTTCTACCGACCGAAATCCTATTATAGCTTTTACTGCACCAGGAGCAGGAGGTCAAAACCAGGTTACCTTGACTGCAGGAGATAGCGAAAATTCTTGCCAGGCTCAAAGGTCAGTAAGAGTTTCTCTTCCTGCGCCAGAGTGGATAGAAATTAGAGGATTTTAAACTCATCATTTTAACCTTAGAACAACCCCTCTTTAAATGGCGGGGGTTACCCCGTAGTAGAAATTTGACCAGTGTTTTGATTTTCAAAACACTTAAGCAGAAGCAGTCGAATTTTCACTACGGGGTTTACGTTTTTAAAAAGTTCTGTTATAATTAAAAGGATAAATTATGATCACTAATATGAATTCGGTACCAAGAATAAATTCAATTTACCAATTCAATTTTAAATATGTCTACAGAAGTTTTAACTTTAGTTCTTTCTATTATTTGTTTAATGGTGGGTTCAATTTCAGGATATTACGCCCGCCAATCAATTGCTAAGAGGCAGGCAGGTACTCTAGAGGCAGAGATTCAAAAGCGGATAAACGAAACCAGGACAAAATCCCAGTCCATAATAACTCAGGCAAAACAAACCGCAGACCAGATTTTAGAGAAAGCAAAAATTCAGGCAGACCAGACTCGAGACGAGTTTCTAAAAACAGAAAGGTTTTTAAGGAAAAAAGAGAGTGCCCTAGAAGAAAGAAATACTTTTCTGGACAGCAAAGAACAGGAGTTGAGAAGGCGAGTTCAAGAATTGAGAGGAACAAAAGAACTAATTGAGAATTTAAAAAAAGAAGCTGAAGAAAAATTAGAAGAGGTCTCTGGATTAACAAGAGAGAAGGCAAAAGGAGAACTTTTAGAAGCTGTTGAAAAAGAAAACCAAAAAGAGATTTTTGAAAGAATAAGAAAACTTGAAAGGGAAGGCCAGGAAAGATTTGAAAAGCGGGCAAAAGAAATCCTAACTTCGGCTATCCAAAAATGTGCAGTATCACAAGCACAAGAAATCACTACTACCACTCTTTCTCTTCCAAATGATGAAATCAAAGGAAGGATCATTGGAAAAGAAGGAAGAAATATCAGGACTCTTGAAAAACTTACAGGTACAGAAATTATAATAGATGAAACTCCCGAGATTGCAGTAATATCAGGTTTTAGTCCAATCCGAAGGCATATTGCCAAAATTGCTTTGGAAAAGCTGATTAAGGACGGAAGGATTCAGCCAGCAAGAATTGAGGAAGAAGTAGAAAGAGCAAAAGAAGAAATTAAATCTCAAATAAAAGAAGCAGGAGAACAAGCAATTTTTGAAACTGGAATTTTAGGATTAGACCCAAAGCTCATTGAGATTTTGGGGAGATTGAGTTTTAGGACAAGTTACGGTCAGAATGTCCTGCTTCACTCAATTGAAGTCTCTTACCTGGCAGGAGCCTTGGCAGCTGAAGTCGGAGCGAATATTGAGTTATGCAAAAAAGCAGGACTCTTGCACGATGTTGGAAAATCTCTTGACCAGCAAGTAGAAGGTTCACATGTGGAAATTGGAATAAAAATTCTAGAAAAACTTGGAATTGAAAAAGAAGTAGTTGACGCTGTAAAATCCCATCATGGAGACTATCCGGCAGAAACCCTGGAAGCCACTTTGGTGCAAGTAGCAGATCAGATTTCAGGAGCAAGGCCAGGCGCCAGAAAAGAAACTCTTGAAGATTATATAAAAAGAGTAGAAAACTTAGAAAAAATAGCCACTGGTTTTTCAGGAATAGAAAGAGCATATGCTATCCAGGCAGGAAGGGAATTGAGAGTATTTGTAAAATCAGAAGAAGTAGATGATTTAAAAGCATATCAATTGGCAAAGGAAATTGCAGCAAGAATTGAAGAGGACTTAAAATATCCCGGAGAAATTAAAGTAACCCTTATTAGAGAAAAGCGAATTATAGAATACGCAAAGTAAAACTAAAAAAGAATCTAAAATGTTGCGCCCCTCCACATCGCTGTGGAGGGGCTTGTTGTTCAGTTGTTCACGAGGCAGTTGTTGACGCAGGATTGTGCCTCCGGAAAGAGCGCAAGCCTTTCAGGATCGAGGTCTGCACCGCACCTGAGACATTTTCCATATGTGCCCTGGTCTAGCCGTTTCAATGCGGCTAGAACTTCCGCCAAGGTTTCCTTGAAGACCACGAATTTGGCGGTTCTGTTATGTCCCTCTGCCAGATCACTTGCCGCGTCCGCGTCATCGCCGCCCTTTTCCTCTCCTGCCTTTGTCCCGTTACCAGCATGCTCGCCAGCCAATCTTTCGTACAGCGCTTTTTTTTCTTCAAGCGCTGTTCTGGCCTTCACAAGATCGACGACTTCCATAGGTCCTTCTCCTTGTCCTGGGTTTTGTTCTCTGAAGGGTTTGGAACGTGCGTGTTCGGTTAGTAGATCATATTTTATGACCTCCTTTCTTTTTTTTCGAACACGCGAGTAGTCAAATAGGTGCTATGTATTATAATCACATTTTGTTTTATTTTCAAGACCTTAAAATAAAAAACAGCCATCGGATATAAAATGGCTGTTAAAATTCAAAGAATTGTCTTACATTTTTTCAGGAGTAGATACGCCCATTATAGCTAAAGTTTCAGATAGAATTATCTGAACAGTTTTTATCAAGCCAAGTCTAGCAGTCATTAATTTTTTATCTTCATTTAATACCCTGTGCTTTTCGTAAAATTTATGGAATAAATCTGCAAGTTCTATTGCAAAAACAGGCAATGCCTGAAGCTGCCGATTTTTTTCAATATCCAATAAAATTTCAGGAAACTTAATAAGTTTTTTGATTAAGTCCAATTCTTCTTTTTGAGCAAGCAAGGAAGAATCAATCTTTTTTGGTAGTCTTCCTGCTTTTTCCAGGATGCTGCTTATTCTGGCATGAGCATATTGAACATAAAAAACTGGATTTTTCACTGATTTTTCTTTCGCTTTTTTGAGATCTAAAACCATTTGGGTATTCAAAGAATACATTAGAAAATGGAATCTTGCGGCATCCAATCCAATTTTATCTATTAAATCATCAATTGTGACATACTCGCCTTTTCTTTTTGACATTCTGATTTCTTTTCCTGCTTTTTTCAATCTCAAAAGCTGGCATAGGTCAATCTCGGCTTTTCCTTTATGACCTATTGCTTCAATCATTCCTAAAAATCTGGGAACGTATCCATGATGGTCTGCTCCCCAAAAAAGGATTACCTTATCAAATTTTCGGACTTCAAATTTGTTTATATGATAAGCCAAGTCCGAGAATAAATAAGTGGATTCCTTGTCAGATTTTATTAGAACCCTGTCTTTATCATCTCCGAAATTTGAGGATTTAAACCAAAGCGCATCTTCTTTTTCAAAGACAAGGCCTTTTTTCTTAAGAAAACTCAGGGCGGCTTTTATTTTTGCAGGCCTATAAAGCGAATTTTCTGAAAACCAGACATTATATCTTATTCCCATTCTGTCAGTGGTTTTCCTTATCATTCCCAAAATTTCTTTTAGGGCGAACTCTTTAAAATTTTTTACCCGTACTCTTGCGATTTTTTTTGCAATTTCTTTTATATAACCTCCTTGGTATCCACCTTCTGGGATTTCTGCTTTTTGTCCTTTTTGCTGTTTATATCGTGCTTGAACCGATTGGCCCAATTTTTCTATTTGCACGCCCCTATCGTTGATATAGTATTCTTGTTGGACACTATAACCTAACTTTTTTAATACATTAGCCAGAACATCTCCTGCAAATCCGCCCCTGCAATTTCCTACATGCAAAGGACCTGTTGGGTTTGCCGATATAAATTCAACCTGGATTTTCGTTTGTTTTCTCTTTTTTTGCTCCTTTTTGTCAATTCCATAATTTCCTTTTTGCACTAAAATCTCTTTTACCTGATTTTGCAAAAATTCCTCTGAAAGATAGAAATTAATAAAACCAGGGGAAAAAGCTTCTATTTTCTTTAGGTATTCTTTTTGAGAAAAGTTTTTTACAATTTTCTCTGCCAAATCTAAAGGATTTTTAAAACCGATTTGTCTAAATTTCCCAAAATTTTCCAAAGCAAAATTGGAAGAATAGTCCCCATGTTCTGGATTCTCAGGATGCTCTATAAAAACTCCTTCTATTTTTGTAAGAAGAGTTTTTTCAATAGCAATTTTTAAATCCTTTTTTATGATTTCTTTTATCATTTTTTTCACTATAACATAGAAGAACCCCGGTCTCAATGGACCGGGGCAATGACGGGACGCGTGGACGCGGAATGCATGGGGTGCATGGTCATGGTGGCAAATACAAATACAGCGTCAAGGCCACCGCTAACCTTCACCAGGACTAAGCCATGCTTTCTGGCAAAGGTCACAAGCTTCTTCTCAAAATCTTCTTCTCCCTGGGCAACAATCTTTCCAGGGAGCCAGCCACTATGCTGGCACGCAGCAAAGAGTCCACACTCTCTGCACGTACGGGCAGGAAAGGAAGAGCTCATGAATCTTTGACACATCATTCCGCTATGCGTATGTGACATCTATCATGCTCCTTTCGTTTTTGCAGACAACCACTGCGTCTTTAGGTGCTATCTATCATACCATTTTTTCTATCTAATTTCAAGTATCCGATTGTTTGAAAAAAACAATTGATAGTGGTATAGTGATAAAGTATAATATTGAAATCTAAACAAATTTATGAATAAGAAAATATTAGCGATTATTTTTGTTGGAATTCTAATACTAGGGGTAGGAATTTATTTTTTAAAAGATAAAATTAAAAAACCGCCCCAGAACAGGCCTCCAGGTCCTGCTGTAATTTTATTTTACGGAACAGGATGTCCTCATTGTGAAATAGTAGAAAAATATTTAAAAGACAATAAAGTGGAAGAAAAGATTTTAATTGAAAAAAAAGAAGTTTTCTATAATAAAAAGAATGCTGATGAATTTAACGAAAAAGCAGAAATATGCGGTGTTCCAAAAGAAGACAGAGGAGTCCCCTTGCTCTGGGACGGTTCAAAATGCATAGTTGGAGACCCGGATATTATTGCATTTTTTAAATCAAAAATTGGAGGATAATATGTTTAAAAAATCTTTGGTATTTTCGTTAGTTAGTTTTGCCCTATTGGTTGCAATTCCTGCATATGCAATTTGTCCTGTGTGCACGATTGCGGTTTGTGCCGGCCTGGGAATTTTTGCAAAATTAGGAATTGATGACCTTATCTCGGGAATTTGGATCGGTGCTTTTATTGTTTCAACTATCTTTTGGACAATAGAATTTTTGGATAAAAAACAAATTCGCTTTAAATTTCGCAAGATAGTTGTTACGGTTCTAATGTATCTTATAGTATTGATTCCATTAAGGATGAAAGGGTTCTTGGGGCATCCTCTTAATAAATTCTGCGGGATAGACAAATTATTTTTTGGAATTGGCTCCGGAAGTATTGTTTTTATTCTAAGCTTATGGGTAGATAATCTTTTAAGAAAGAAAAACAATGGGAGATCTTTTTTTCCTTTCCAGAAAGTGGTCATTCCAATTTCACTTTTGCTTATTTTAAGCTTAATTTTTTATTTAATAATTAAAGGCTAATCTAATATGGAAAAAGAACAAGAAATTAAAAAACTTTTAAGCAGATTAACAGAGGCCAAAAAGGGGAAATTGGATTTATCCTCAGATGAAGATTTGAGTATTGCTGTAATGAATTTAGTTTCAATTGAAGAGCACTTCTTTTTTACAGGAGCCAAAACCGGGAAATCAGAATATTATGATTTATTAAACCAGGCACGCGAGATTCGTAAAGAATTGCTGGGAAGACTTATTAAAAATCCAGAAGGCGAAATATGGTGTATTTCAAAGCATCTTTTGGCTGCGAGTATGAGACTAATGGAAGTGGGGACAAAACATCTTGGACAGGGCAATAAAAGAGAAGCAGAAGACTTATTTTCAAAAGCATATCAACTTTATTCTCTATTTTGGGGAATAAACCTAAAACTACTTAAAGTATCAGATTTAAAACAAATAGAAGACAATCAATTGAACGTTCATGATGATAAAAAAACAGGTTTCTTGGGAAAGCTCGGAGAAATCGTAAAGAATGTAATTAATTGCTGTATTGAGTAATCTCGTTTATTTGAAAAAAGCGGGCATTTAGCCCGTTTTTTGTTTTAATAAGTAAAAATGGAGCGGGATACCAGGATCGAACTGGCGCCTTCACCTTGGAAGGGTGACATACTACCACTATACGAATCCCGCAACGTAAAATTTGCTAAGCAAATTAACGTTGCCGAGACGTTTAAATTTCTTAAGAAAATTTATTACGTCTCGCACTTCTTATGTCGGGGAGTCGGGATTTGAACCCGAGATCTCATGCTCCCAAAGCATGCATGTTGCCGCTACACCACTCCCCGTATTCTCCCTTTTAGTGTATCAAAAACCTCTTTTTTGTAAAGAAGATTGATTCTTAAGAATATTTTGCCGATATTGAATTGATTTTATTTTTCATTTTTCTTTGTTATAATAATATAATGAACCTCAAAAATAATTTAAGCCAATTAAATCTTATCTCTCAATGCAAAAAATATGGTTTGGGATTGTGGCAATGTCCTCAATTTCTGGTTTTGGTTATGGGAACTATAATTTGCCTAACTTCCATTATTTCTTTTGTAATTGGCACGCATTACCAAGAAGATCCCGCTATAGTAGCTCTTATCGTGCTCATTATCGCAGTGGTTTTGCTTATAATCTCATATTTAATTATTAGAAGCTTTGAGAGATTGGCTGAAACCAATAGGATGAAATCCGAATTTATTAGCGTGGTCTCGCATCAGTTAAGGTCTCCTATTACTAATCTAAATTGGGCGCTAGAATTTTTGCTTTCTGGAAGAATAGGGAAAACCGATGAAAAGCAATTAGAATATTTCAAGATCTTAAAAGAAAATACCTCTAGAATGAGAGAATTGGTTTCAGATTTATTGATTGTTTCAAGGATTGAATCAGCCACCTTGCCTCTAAAAAAAGAAGATTTTTCTATAGTAAAGTTAATAGAAGGTACCCTTAAGGAATTTGAGCCTTTTGCAAAAGCTTCAAATGTAGAATTGAAATTTGAATACGAAAAAGGCATAGATAAAATTTTTGCAGACCCAAATCAAATCGGGCAAGCAATAAAGAACTTTACGGATAATGCAATAAGATATGTTGAAAAGAAAGGAGAGGTAAAAATCACTCTCAAAAAGAAAGGCGGGGAACTCTATTTTGAGATAAAAGACATAGGAGTAGGAATTCCTAAAGAAGATCAAAAATATATCTTCCAAAAATTTTTCAGGTCAAAAAATGCTTTAAGATACCAAACTCAAGGTTCGGGCCTTGGACTTTTCATTGCAAAATCAATTATAGAAAAATCAGGAGGGAAAATAGGATTCAAATCAGAAGAAGGAAAGGGAACCATTTTCTGGTTTGTCATACCAATTAATAATAAATCATAATTTTAAGTAAATATGCCTAAAAAAATCTTATTTATTGAAGACGAGTCATCTCTTCAAAAAACATTCGGCGATATGTTTACTCATGAAGGATATGAAATGTTTTCAGCGCTTGATGGTCAAACCGGACTCAGATTGGCAAAAGATAAAAAGCCAGATTTAATTTTACTGGATCTTATTCTACCCGTGCTTCGGGGATTAGATGTCTTAAAAAGCCTAAAAGAAGATCCTGCTACAAAAGAAATTCCAGTGATTATTTTGACTAACTTGGAGGATATGGAAAATGTAGAAAAAGCACTGAGCCTGGGAGCAATGACTTATTTGGTAAAAGCAACTTATACTCTTGAAGAGCTTTTGGAAAAGATAAAGCAAATTCTCGGGAATCCTTAATGATAGTTCGGAAATTTGAAAAATTTTTAAAGAATTTTTTAACAATTTTATTTTGTATATAAATTATGAAGGTTGAACCTCAACAACTAAAAGCTTTTTTGTTAGATTCTGGGTTGGCTAGCGAAAAACAGTTTGAGAATGCAGAACAGCTTGCTAAAAAAACCGGAAAAAAGACAGAAGATATTTTTGTTTCAGAAGGATTAATTAGCAAGGAACAGTTAATTAAATTAAAGGCCTATATTTTAGGAATTCCTTTTGTGGATTTGGAAAAAATAAAAATTGACTCCGAGGTTTTAAAGATTATTCCAGAGCCAATTGCACGCACCCATAATATTATTTCTTTTAGAAAAACAGGAAAAGATTTAGAAGTTGCGATGCTGGATCCCGAGGACCTAATTACCATAGATTTCATTAAAAAGAAGGCGGACCTAAGAATTTTACCGCGTCTCACTACGCCTGAAAGCATTCAAAATGCACTAAAACAATATGCAAAAACTCTTGAGGCTGAATTTGGAGATTTGATAAAAAAGGAAGTAGGAGAGATCAGAACTATCAAAGATGAAGAAATGGTTGCAGAAATAGAAGAACTTGAAAGTTTGGCAGAAGAACTGCCAGTAATCAGGATTGTTGATACTCTTTTAAGACACGCAATTTTACAAAGGGCTTCAGATATCCATATTGAGCCTCTTGAAAAAGAAGTAATTGTAAGATACAGAATTGATGGAATTTTAAGAGACGCAATGATTTTACCAAAGCAATCTGCTTCCGGAATTGTGGCCAGAATTAAAGTACTTTCCGATTTAAAATTGGATGAGCATCGCCTTCCTCAAGATGGAAGATTCAAAATTGAGACAAAAGAATATAAGTACTCAGTAAGAGTTTCTGTGCTTCCAGTGTTTGATGGAGAAAAAATTGTAATGAGGCTTTTACCTGAGAGTTCAAAAGCATCTACCCTAGAAGAACTGGGATTTTGGGATAAGGCATTAGAAAAAGTTCAAGATAACTTAAGGAAACCAATTGGAATGATTCTTTTGACAGGGCCCACGGGAAGTGGAAAAACTACAAGTTTGTATTCTATGCTTGATATTTTAAACCAAGCCGAGGTAAACATTTCTACAATTGAAGATCCTATTGAGTATCGAATGCCCAGGATAAATCAAACTCAGGTTAGGCCAAAAATAGGTCTGACATTCGCTTCGGGACTCAGGTCTTTGGTAAGACAGGACCCAGATATTATTATGGTTGGAGAAATCAGAGATGCTGAAACCGCATCTTTGGCAATTAACGCTGCTCTTACGGGTCACTTGGTTTTGTCCACGCTGCACACCACAGACGCTGCAGGCACAATTCCGAGATTGATAGACATGAAAGTAGAACCATTCCTGCTATCCTCTACTTTAAATATAATTATAGGTCAAAGATTAGTAAGGCGGCTTTGTGAGGGCAAAGAACAATACTTTCTGACGGATTCAGAAACAAAAGAAATAGGAAAATATTGTAATATTCCCAGGGTTTTGAAAATTTTGAAAGAGGAAAAATTGGCAGGCCCAAAAGATACTTTCAAAAACATTCCTTTTTACAAGCCCAAAGCCTCAAAGATATGCGCGGATGGTTACTCAGGAAGAATTGGAATTTATGAAGTATTGCCAGTGACAGAAACCATTCGTACGTTAATTGTAAAAAAGGCCACTTCCGGTGATATTCAAAAACAAGCAGAAGCAGAAGGCATGATAACTATGGTGGAAGATGGATTTATAAAAGCCGCAAAAGGGATTACCTCAATTGAAGAAGTCCTAAGAGTTATAGTAGATTAAAAATAAATTTTATGATGCCCAAAATCCTCATTATAGAAGACGAAATAGAAATGGCTCAAATGTATAAAGATAAGTTCACAGAACAAGGATATGAAATGGTTTTGGCTTTCACCTCCGAAGAGGGCTTAGAAAAAGCAAAAAAGGAAAACCCAGACCTGATTATCCTGGATATACTCTTGCCTACAGAGAATGGAATCTCATTTTTAGGTAAACTTAGAAAGGAACCAATGCTAAAATCTATTCCTGTAGTAGCCCTCTCAAATTATGATGAGCCAAGGACAAGAAAGGAGGCGCAGGAGTTAAGAGTCCTGGATTATCTTATCAAGACGGATTATACGCCAAGAAAGTTGGTGGAAGAGATAAAAAAGTATTTACCTAAAATCCCAAAGTCTAAAAACAAGAGCCTGACAAAAAAATAAAGTTTGCATACCTTCCATACACATTTTAAATATAAGCTAAAACTTACTACCAATGCCTCGTTATTCTTATGTTGCTAAATCTTCAAAAGGAGACAAAAAAACCGGAGTGTTTGAAGCCGAGGGCGAATTTCAATTAGCCAGAATCCTAAGAGAGCAAGGTCTTATTTTAATTTCAGCTCAAGAAGGAACCAAAGAAAAAAAGAAAATAGAAATCAAGCTCCCAAGTTTTGACAGAGTATCTCTCCTTGAGAAAATGATGTTTACCAGAAATTTGAAAGTGATGATTTCGGCGGGAATTCCTCTTCCAAGGGCTCTAGATATCTTATCAAGACAAGTAAAAAGCAAAAAATTTAAAGGAGCTCTTCTGGCTAGTATGGATGAGATAATGAAAGGTACTAGTTTTTCTGAAGCTCTTTCTAAACATCCGGATATCTTTCCAGAGCTTTTTTACAGTATGGTAAAGGTAGGAGAAGAAGGCGGAAGATTGGAAGAAGTTTTGGGAATTTTAACAAAGCAAATGGAAAGAGAATATGATTTAAAATCTAAAGTTCAAGGAGCACTGATGTATCCTATAGTTGTAATTTCGGCAATGATGGGGATTGGAACTTTAATGCTTGTATTTGTAATTCCAAAAATCGCAGAAACGTTTAAAGAATTAAATATTCCGCTTCCCCCAATGACCAGATTGGTAATCTGGGTAGGGACTACTCTGGCTACCAAATGGTATTTGGTATTTGGAGTATTTATACTTTTGGTCATACTTTTTTCGCGGGCAAGCAAAACAAAAAACGGAAAAAAGATTATTGATACTTTGACTATTAAAATTCCAATTATCGCACCTATTTTAAAAAAGACAAATTCTGCCTATACTACAAGAGTTTTAAGCGGTTTGATCGCTTCCGGAGTTCCAATAACCAGGTCTCTGGAAATTCTCTCGGGGACCCTGGGAAATGTATATTATAAAGAAGCAATGGCAGTCGCCGCAGAAAAAGTGAGAAAGGGAATAAAGCTTTCAGATGTTTTATTAAAATACCAGAACATTTATCCTTCCCTTGTGGTGCAGATGATTGCGGTAGGCGAAGAGACCGGTAAAACATCAGAAATCTTAGAGAAATTGGCTGATTTTTTTGAAGAAGAAGTGACAAATTCTACCAAAAATCTAGCCTCAATAATTGAGCCCATAGTTATGCTTTTAATAGGAGGAGCAATAGGATTTTTTGCAGTAGCCATGATTCAGCCGATGTACACCATGCTCGGGGCAATAAAATAAAAAGAATAAAGTAAAAAGCTAGTAAAAACTAGGAGAAAGTGATTATGAAAAAAGAAAGAGCGTCTATTTCCATTTCAAAAGGAGTAACTTTTATAGAACTCCTTATAATTGTTGGAATATTGGCAATCCTAGCCGCAATCTCAATTCCAGCCTTTCGTTATTTTCAGAGAGAATCAGATTTAGATAACAGCACAGAAGAAATTATTAATACTTTAAGATTGGCTCAAAGTAAAACCCTAGGCTCTGAAGGAGCTTCTCAATACGGGGTTTATTTTGATAATTCAACCGACCCCGATCAATACACTCTTTTTGCAGGGAGTAGTTATAGCAGCTTGGTGGACGAAATCGAAATCCATAAAATAGCCAAGACAGTTGAAATTTACGAAATAGACCTGCAAGGGGGGCAGGAAACAGTTTTTGACAGATTGACCGGGACTACAAACCAATTCGGCCATATCTCTTTAAGATTAAAAAGCGACACATCCAAAACAAAAATAATATATATAGGAAATTCTGGAAAGATAGGTTTGAGTGCTCCAGAAATTCCTTCAGACACAGAAAGAATAAAAGACTCCCGCCATGTTCATTTTGATTATAATATCAGAACAATTGACACTTTAAGCGAAAAATTAACATTAACTTTTACTTATGATTCTTCAAGCGTGACAAAAGAAATTATTATTGCTGATAACATGAAAGACGGACAAATCTACTGGGAAGGCGAGGTTGCTGTCAATGGAGTAAATCAGAAAATAAAAATCCACACCCATAGTTTAAACGATCCCGATACCTATACCCAATTTTGTGTTCATCGAGATAGAAGATATAATGATAAAGCATTAACAATAACCCTTAGCGGGGATGTTTCGGGAAATCTTATTCAGTATACGGCCGATGGTTCAAGCACTACTTTTACATCACTATATGTTAGTAATCTTTTATGGCAATAATCAAAAAAAATAAAACTGAAAAAGGACTATCAATGGTAGAAATTTTAATAGTAATTGCAATTATAATGATTGCATTGACCAGTCTTTTTGGAATATCAGGTTTTTCCTTAAAGATTATGAACTCAAACAATGAAAACACTCAGGCAAATCTGTATGCTCAGGAAATAACAGAGGCAGTAAAGAATTTTAGAGACGAGACAACCTGGTCTACCGGGATGGGAACATTAACCGGAACTTATCACCCAGAAAAATCAGGCACTCCTCCGAGCTGGACAATGGTTTCGGGAACAGAAACAACAAATGGTTTTATAAAAAAAGTAGTTTTTGAAAATGTAATGAGAGATGATACCAGTTATAATATAGTTGCAAACGGGTGCACAGGGTGCACTCTTGATCCCAATACCAAAAAAGCGACTATTACAGTTTTATGGAAGGATAAAACAGTAGAATGGGTAACTTATCTTACCAATTGGAAATAATAATGAAAAATAATAAGCAAAAAGAGACAATCCGCCAGCTGGCGGACAAGATACAAAAGGTAAGAAATCGGCAAAAAGGTTTTACCATGACAGAGGTTTTAGTTTATATAGGAATACTTTCTGTTATTATTCTGATAATTTCATCTTTTGTGCTTTGGTCAATACAGTCTAATACTAAGGCAA
>Ga0315289_10004583_pt1 | contig 20557 bp, 23 predicted proteins | sample YL17G11_40_MG_FD_203452 | JGI IMG/M metagenome (GOLD analysis project Ga0315289, IMG submission 203452) | Sediment microbial communities from Yellowstone Lake, YNP, Wyoming, USA - YL17G11_40 | ecosystem: Environmental > Aquatic > Freshwater > Lake > Sediment | place: USA: Wyoming | collected... | reverse complement strand
GTGGGAGAACCCCTCTAGGTCCTTCAGTCCTTCCTCGTATTCCTTGAAAAGCTCGATTTCGACGACCCCGATTGAGTAGCACGGCTGTATTGGAACTTTCTCCAGCGCCGCGTATGGTGTGTGAATTACTCCTATCGGTGTAATCATCACAGTCAATCACCCTCAGAGATCGGACCGGCTTTTGTCATCGACGAGACCTAACGACGTCAGTTCGATGTGGATGAGATTTCATTTTTGATGGTGTGGTCCGTTTGCGTTCATGTGGCATTCGCACGAGCTGTCCTGTCCCATGGGCAAGGTTTCGCCCTTCAGGTAGAGCTCGACAGCCTCCGCCACCGTCCCTGTGATTCCACATCTAACCTCGATGCCAAGTTCTTTGAAGGCTGAGTACGGGCGCATCCCCATCCCTCCTACGAGCATCAACCCGACCCCGTTCTCTACCAGCGTTCTGACGGAACCGCCGCAGTCGGTGTGGTTCCGATTCGACATTGACTTGATGGCTTTGATTCTCCCTTCTTCTATTGTCACAATCGCGTAGGAATCGCAGCGACCGAAGTGAGCTGAGACCCGTGCTTGTAGACCTGCCTCACCAGTACAAGGTATCGCTATCTTAGTTCCTTCCATGCCTCCGGCGTCCTCCCGCTATTCCTCCTCCGACAAAGAGGACCGGCTCCGTCATCCTATCTCACACCCCGTGTCAGCCGGAGCTTGCCCGCTCGTCGCGGCTTCGTTCATCCATGAATCATCAACCATGTGGGAGCCCGTGACGAGCATCCTTACAAGGCTCGGTCAAGCAGCTTAACCTGCCAGCCAAGTAGGCTTCGACGACCTCACCGACAGTGGTCACCGAACTTGTGAATACTACGATCCCATTGCTCTGGAAAGCCGCGAGCCCTCTAGGCCCCATACCCTTAACCACAAGAACATCAGGTTTGAGGCTCGCAACAACGGTCTCGGGTCCACCCTGGCCTCCAAAGTGCTCGCCCACATTTCTCTCCGACCTGATTGAGATGACCCTGCCCTCACCTGAGAGGTCGACCACCGCGAACTCGGGGGCTCTACCGAAATGTGGGAAGACAACTGACCTCTCAATGTCGAAGCGCTCAATCGGAATCACCAGTCTAACCATGCAGATCTCTGCTCCGCCGAAGCCCTTATCAGTTTATGAATATTTATTCATTACTATGCCCAGGTCGAAGAAATGTCGATGGGTCTGCTGCGAACCATCCGTGAATTACTTCAAGCCCAGAGGAATACTCATGACCGGGCTGGAAAGGATCAGTTTGGCGGTGGACGAGCTGGAAGCGCTCCGGCTGAAGGATCTAGGCGGACTGGAGCAAATGCAAACTGCCACCACAATGAACGTGTCGCAGCCGACGTTTCATCGGATCCTAGAGTCTGCCCACAGCAAGGTTGCAGATGCCTTGGTCAATGGGAAAGCAATCAGGATTGAGGGAGGGGATTATATGGTTAGGGAAGGCGCTCGCCTCTTCAAATGTTATGACTGCCAAAACGAGTGGCAGGTGCCCTATGGAACCGCAAGACCAGCCAGTTGTCCAAAATGTAACAGCGCGAACATACACAGAGCGCCAAGTGACAGAGGATACGCGAGGAGAGGCGGAAGGGCAGGAGGAGGCCGAAGACTTGGACAGAACTAAGATAGCGATACCTTGTACTGGTGAGGCAGGTCTACAAGCACGGGTCTCAGCTCACTTCGGTCGCTGCGATTCCTACGCGATTGTGACAATAGAAGAAGGGAGAATCAAAGCCATCAAGTCAATGTCGAATCGGAACCACACCGACTGCGGCGGTTCCGTCAGAACGCTGGTAGAGAACGGGGTCGGGTTGATGCTCGTAGGAGGGATGGGGATGCGCCCGTACTCAGCCTTCAAAGAACTTGGCATCGAGGTTAGATGTGGAATCACAGGGACGGTGGCGGAGGCTGTCGAGCTCTACCTGAAGGGCGAAACCTTGCCCATGGGACAGGACACCTTGTGCAGATGTGGTCCTCGGTGCTCTTGATGTCGTCTCTTTCCCCCGCTGCTCAAGCTAGAAGGATTAATCCCCGCGATTAGTGATAGCACGAAGGGAACCGTTTGCTTCTTCTCGTTGCTCAATCCTTTGTCACCTCACGAATACGCGTCAGAAGGCACAGGCGAGAACGTCTTGAGACTGAAACGAGGCGTCCTGTCGTCTCCGCCTGCTTCCGCGGGCGTGCTTCGGGGGGTCACCCGAGGGTCACCCCATGCCGTGTCCTCCGATTGAATGTATGCAAGGAGGATAATTATCAGCACACCAGTCGCGAGAGTACTGCCTGCTATTCCATTTGTGAGTATCATTCCGCTCGCTTCTCCAAGAGTAGCAGAAGGATTGTTTATGACGCAACGACCGCGAGTTCTGCCTGTTTAACGCCCTTCCTGATGCGCAGTTTGTTTGCCAGTTCTCTGATTTTTGGGCCGTCGCCTTTCACCACCATGACTTCGAGGCATTCTCGTTTTGTCAGGTGGACGTGCGTGGTTGAGCAGATGATTGAGGAGTATTGATGTTCCGTGTCGGTGAGGTACTCCTCCAGACCTCTGAAGTCGTGGTCGTATACGAGGGTGAGTACTCCGGTCTTCTCTCCTTTCTGTTCACTGAGCCACCTGTTCTTGACAATGAGGGATTCCACTGCGTCTTGAATTGCCTTCGACCGACTGGGGTAGCCTACTGCGGTCACGACTTGATCAAGTTCACCCAGCATCCCGCGGGGCAATGCGACTCCCAACCTGACGATCGGCACGTGCGTATCTCCTGAGCGGAACCTTACCGATGACAAAGCTTTAAGGCATGGTGTTACTTCTGTGTCAGAAGGTGTTACTCCCATTGGCGGGACTTGGCACACGTGGAGTGACGGCGGTAGCTGTCTGCGCAGCTCTGTGGGCGGTTCTGAACGCGTTCATCTCTCCTTTCTTTTGGCAGCTGACGCAGATGCCTTTCCTCTGTGACCTCCTCGCGTTCGCTGCGCTGATGTTGGTGGTCTGGTGGACCAGAAGGTTCGGTGCCGCGGCGCTGACCGGCGTAGTCTTCGGGGTGCTCTCGTTCGTATTGCGACCTGGAGCTTTCTTCAACTCCTCTTTCATTGTTGCTGCAATTGCATTCGACCTTCTTACGCGGGCCGTCGGCTACAACCGAATGTTCAACAAGCCCCTTCTCGGTTCGATCGCAACGGTGCTGATATCAACCGCGTGCGCGGCACTGGCAGGGCTCATAATTGGAGCCCTCTTCATGAGCTTCGTGACTTTCCCAGCAATTCTCGCTTTTGCCGGTCTTCATGCCATTGGCGGCCTGATCGGAGGACTTGTCGGAGCTGGGATAATTACAACTCTCAAAGCAAGGAGGATCGAGCCAGGTGCCGTCAGAGGCTGATCGACAGAGCAAATCCGCCAATCTAGAGCACCTCGCTTTCAGCACGGAAGACCTCGCATGCCTACTGGAGAAGGCCAGAGATCTCCATGGGCATCTGGGGCCGTTCCTTGTGGTAGGTGTAAGAGCTGGCCTAAGAGGTCTCAGAGAACTTCAAGCCAGAAAGGAGAACCTGGACGTGTCTGCAAAGGCCCGGCTGACATACTCGGTGCCGTACTCCTGCATCCTGGACGGAATTCAGGTGGCAACCGGATGCACAATTGGAAACAGACGGCTGACATACGAGGACTCCTCGAATCCAATGATTCTATTCCGGAACAAGGCAGGGAGAGCGGTTACCGTTTCTATTCTGCCAGAAGCCATTGATGAATTGATGCAACAGCTGGCGAAAGACGCTCCTGCAGAAGAGACGGCCCACAAAGCAGCTGCCATGGCCGAGGAAGAACTGTTCAAGGTCGCCCCCGCTCTAACGGTCGCACCTGCTTAAGATCTGGCCAGCTCGATCTCGACCGCCCGCGCCAAACTGCTCCACCGAGCCGCATGCACCGCAAACAGACCCCACTCGATAACCGACCCAACGAAAGCACGGCGCACAGCACATTCCGAGAACCGAAAGCAAAAAATACGAGCGATCGCACTTTTCGGCCCATGACACAAGCTTCCCCCACCGTAGAGGAGCTCCTGGAGGAGGTGCACAGGTTAGAGGAGAGAGACGGAGCTGCGAGGACGAAGATGCTTGGTAGGAGACTCCATGTCACTCTGGGAACGGTCACGAACAATCTGAGCCGACTTCAGAGACTTGGGCTTGTCAAGCGCGAGAGATACAGGGGCACACGACTAACCGGCCACGGCCGTAGGATAGCAATGAGCGTTCTGAGAAGACACCGACTGCTCGAACGTCTCCTGACAGATGTGCTGCACGTTGGCTGGAGCAAGTCCCACCATGCCGCATGCAAACTGGAACACTGCATCGACGACGAGGTAACCAACGCAATAGAAAACGTCCTCGCACATCCGAAGACGTGCCCGCACGGTAACGCAATACCTTCCAAGTCTGGGAAGATTGTGGACCAGGCATCAATGCGATTGACTGAGATCTCTCCTCGCGAAGCGGGGACTATGGTCAGAGTAGTAGACGAGGAGGAGGAAGGTGCCTTGGCGTACTTCGAGTCAATCGGCCTGACTCCAGGCGCCGACTTCACGGTCGAAGGTCATGTGCCTTTCGACGGAGACGTCAACCTGACGCTCCGAGACTCCAGAGTCACAGTCAGCAAGAGGGCGGCCTCTCTCGTCGTCGTCAAGAAGCGAAGCAAGATGAAAGCCAATGCCCGAAGAAACTGATATTCTCGAACTACTCGAAGTGGCAGGGACTCTTAGTCGGGAAGGAAGGTCAGCACAAGTCATCGAGATAGCCAGCTGCATGCATCGAACGCCTGACCTGACCCGACAGCTGATTGACGCCGTGCTCCAGCGCGGGCTTGTGTTGAAGACACAGAACGGTGTGAGGCTCAGCGAGGAGGGGGAAGCCCTCGTCAGGAAGCACCGGGAAGAGTACGTGCATCGAACCTACGTTCATGGGCGGTCGTTGGCGGACCGGATAAGAGGTGTTCTTGAGGGACGAGTCACAGACTGGCACGGACACTGGCACCGACATGGATTCGACGATGAATCGATTCAAGGCTTCCACAGGATCATGCAGAACCTCCAAGGTCGAATAGAGGACACGGTCTCGCTTGCCGATCTTCCTCAAGGCGAGAAGTGCACGGTTGTCCTTGCTGCCGGTGGCCACGGAATGGTTCGCCGACTCGCCGAGATGGGACTGACACCCGGAACCGAAGTGAGGGTCGTGAGGAGCGCCCCAATGCATGGCCCCATCGAAGTCTCTGTTCGCGGCGTCTCCCTTGCGCTTGGCCGAGGAATCGCTAGCAGGGTGCTCGTCAAACGACTACGCAATAGCGAATCATCAACCAGTACCTGAGACATGAGCGATGCAAGCCAAACGAAAACTCACAGTCTGTCTGGCGGGAAATGCCAACGTAGGGAAATCGGCAATATTCAACCAACTCACCGGACTCAACCAGACAATCGGAAACTGGCCGGGAAAAACTGTTGAACGCGCAGAGGGGACGCTCCACTTCAAAGGCTACACCATACGAGTCATCGACCTACCCGGAACGTATTCCATGTCAGCGTACTCGATGGAGGAAGTGGTCTCACGTGACTACATAGCCGTCGAGCGACCCGACGTGGTCGTCAACGTGGTTGACGCTTCAGCTTTGGAACGTAACCTCTACCTAACGATTCAGCTCTTGGAACTGAACCCGCCTCTGGTCATAGCGCTGAACCAGGTCGACTTCGCCGCCAAGAAGGGAATCACCGTCGACACCAATAAGCTCTCAGAAATGCTTGGCGTGCCAGTGGTGGCAACAGTTGCGACAACAGGCATTGGAATGCAGGAGCTTCTCTCAAAGGTAGTTGAGGTTGCGGAGAAAGCAACGAGGTCTACTGACATCAAATACGGTCAAGAAATAGAGGCCAGCATCGAAAAGCTGGAGGTCGTGGTCAAAACCGGCCTGTCACGACTCTCTTCGCGGTATCCCCCGCGGTGGATCGCAACTAAGCTTCTTGAGCGGGACGAGGATGTCTGCAAGAAGATAGAACTCGACAAAGGAGACGCAATCATCTTTCAGGCTACTGAGATAGCTGACCAGATTGAGCAAATACATGGCGAGCCCTCATCCGTCGTGATGGCGTCCGAGAGGTATTCGCTTGCCAGTCGAATAGCGAGAACCTCTGTGAGGATCATTTCACCTCCCCGGGTCGACATGAGTCAGATATTGGACGCGGTAACCGCGCACAAGATCTTCGGCTACCCTGTTCTTGCTGGAGTGGTTGCGAGTGTGTTTTCGATTGTGTTCGTTGCCGGGAACGCGATGATCGGCGTCCTTGAAGGTCTGTTCGACCTCGTCCTTGTTCCAGCCACCCGAACGCTTCTTTCGAGAGCGTTGCCTCCCGTCGTGGTGCAGCTGATCTCTGGGGGAGTCGTGTGGGGCATAGGTGCTGCGGTGACTATAGTTCTTCCATACATTATTCCCTTCTACATTCTCTTGGGGATTTTGGAGGATAGCGGATATCTGCCGAGAGCAGCTTTCTTGATGGATAATGTGATGCATAGGATTGGACTGCACGGCAAGGCCTTCATCCCGTTGCTTCTCGGATTCGGCTGCAATGTGCCTGCCTGCGTCGGCTGCCGGATCATGGAGACCGACCGCGAACGCTTTCTCGCTGGTTTCGTAGTGACGCTGATTCCATGCGCCGCGAGAACGGTCATAATCCTAGGCCTAGTTGGTCGATACCTTGGCATGGCGGCTGCGCTGGCGCTGTACCTGTTCGATCTTGCTCTGGTGTTCCTGCTCGGAAGAGTTGCTTTCAAGATCCTGCCTGGTGAGCCGGTCGGACTGATAATGGAGATGCCACCATACAGGATGCCGGCAGTGAAGTCGGTTCTGAAGAAGACTTGGGCGAGAACGAAGGATTTTGTTTATGTGGCCTTTCCTTTCATCGTGGGCGGGAGCGTTGTCCTGCAGTTTCTGTCCGTGACTGGTTTGATTTCCACAGTTGCTGATTTCATGAGTCCGTTGACGACTTCTTGGCTTGGCCTCCCGCCAATTGCAGGAATACCTCTGGTCTTCGGAGTCCTCAGGAAAGAACTCACTCTGGTCCTGCTTGCCGATTTGGCAGGCACGTTCGACTTCAGTAGTATCCTCACACCGGTCCAGATGATTGTCTTTGCGATCGTCACAATGATCTACATTCCATGCGTTGCAACGATCGCCGCCCTTGCACGGGAGTTCGGCGCCAGAAGGGCCGCCGCCGTCGCAGTTCTCGACTCAATCCTTGCGGTAGTCGTTGGCGGCCTCGCCTACCACATACTGTCGTTCGCGGCCTGATCACGCTGCCCGTTCAGCATAGCACGCTGTCCCGGAGATGACTACATACTACTAGACTGAGGGTCTGTAACCTCGAATCAAATCCGTCAAGATGTTCGGTCCTAGTGTAAGAGTGCGGACCGCAAGTGCAGAGATGGCTGTAACATGAGCTAGACATTCGCCGGTGACAGCATGAATGCGTCGTGACCCTCGGAAGACTACTTCCTGTCCATTCAAACGCGTAGTATTTTCACTGGACAGAATGGCTAACATGTCGTTCTGGCAATAGCGAAGAAAATCACGGTGTTAGTGGCCTAGGCCCGTCGGGGCCGACGACCTTGCCTCGCTCGTCTCTTGATGACATATTCTCCTCCCTCAATCTTGATGGCTTTGCCTCTAACCAAGGCGTCCGCGATCTTCTTATGCGCGGACTCTAGGATCCGATGGAAAGTGGGCTGCGACACATTCATGGTGGCTGCGGCTTCTTCTTGGTCGAGTCCTTCCAAGTCCTTCAGCCTCACCGCCTCGAGTTCTTCAACTGCCAAGCTGACCCTGTCCAGCACCATCAGTGGGATCCCTCTTGGTTTGAAGAAAGTGACCGACGGCTCGCGGCAGACCCACCTACACTTCTTCGGCCTAGGCACTCGTCCAACGCCCACTTCTGCATATACGCCCGTCGAGATAGGGATAACTGATATCCATGGTTTTTGACATTCGAGTCGCCCAGGCTGCGAGTACCCTTCACTGGATACGAGGACGATCCCCCGTCGTATGGAAACGCATGCAAGCGGGTAGTTTAGCTCATCGAGAGTAATGGAGACCATTGCGCTGGGAGCGAGGCCGAAGAGAATGCTAAGGTCATGTGCCCGACATCTTGCAACAACAAGAGCGCCACCGCCGAACCGCCTAAGATTCGGCAGGGCCAGAAAGCAAGGTCATCACAAACGTATTGAACATGCCGAAGCCTGCTTCCCTCAGCGGGATCGCGGTTACGACGCCTTCTGGCACATTGTGCGCTCCTATGACCAAGGCGGCCAAGGTACCCACACATAATCGCTGAAAAGGCTGTCGCGTTTGCGGAGATGCTCGAGTTCGGTCGCGAAAATACATCCGAGATCGTCGAAGAAAAGGCTACGGTTGATCTGCTGGCCTCGTGAGTGACCTACACAAGATCCTCCAAATGGACGGGTGGATAGGTAACGACGATGATACGATTGCTTGAGAATGATTCGAATCTTGAAGATCCATCTGGCTTCCGAAGTTGGTCAACCTACGTCTCAAGTAGTGCCCACGGTCGTTATCCGCAAGGGTCGTGGTGCCCTACGTGGAGAGTGGGCCAAGCATGTTTCGCCAACTGACCTAATGCATAATTACTCACGTGAGTGACAAGCTGGCACTCCGGTCAGAAACGCCTTGTCTCCGCGCCTCTGGATCCGGATAGGAGAGCTCGGCCTTGAGTCGCCATGATGGCTTGCATCACTGGGTCTGCGAGATGGCAGAGATGTGCCAGCCGGAGCAGGTATACTGGTGTGACGGCTCCGAGGCAGAGAAGCAGAGACTGAGAGCGGAAGCATTCTCAACGGGCGAATTAATCGAGCTTAACGAGTCCAAACTGCCCGGCTGTGTACTACACAGGACGACCGAGAATGATGTCGCGCGGACCGAGCAATCGACGTACATATGTACGCGCGAGAAGGACGATGCAGGCCCGACGAACAACTGGATGCTGCCAGAGGAAGCTTACCGACGGGCGAGACAGATTTTCAGCAGCTCCATGAAGGGCCGTGCGATGTACGTCATTCCCTTTTCGATGGGACCTATCGGATCAACGTTCAGCAAGATTGGAGTCCAGCTCACCGACAGCATCTACGTCGTCGAGAACATGCGCATCATGACACGCATGGGCAGCAAGGTGTTAGGCCAATTGGGAAACGACGGCGAATTCACCAAATGTCTGCACAGCAAGGCCGACCTAGACCTCAATAAGCGTCTTGTCCTGCACTTCCCGGAAGACAACACGATCTGGAGCGTAGGATCAGGTTACGGAGGAAACGTCCTACTGGGCAAGAAATGTCTCGCCCTAAGGATCGCAAGTTACCTTGCCCGCGAGGAGGGTTGGCTCGCCGAGCACATGCTCATCATGGGAGTCGAGGAACCAAATGGACGAATCGAATATGTGGCAGCTGCCTTCCCCAGCGCCTGCGGAAAGACGAATCTGGCCATGTTGGTTCCGCCCGAGGGGTTGCGTCAGAAAGGCTATCGCATATGGACGGTCGGTGATGACATCGCATGGATGAGAATCGACACCGATGGCCGCCTATGGGCTATGAACCCGGAGATAGGAATGTTCGGAGTCGCGCCCGGAACGAACTCTAAGACCAACCCCAATGCGGTAACCGCGATCAGGAAGAACACAATCTACACGAACGTCGTTCTCAAACTAGACGGAACAGTCTGGTGGGAAGGGGGAGACGAGCCCGCTCCGACAGATGCGACTGACTGGCGCGGACGACAATGGAATCCGAACATGAAAGACGGAGAGGGCATCCCGTTAGCCGGATCCCATCCGAACAGTCGATTCACCGCACCGCTCTCCCAGGTGCCCTCCGTCTCGTTCCGACTTGATCAACATCACGGGGTGCCCATTTCAGCGGTAATCTTCGGCGGTCGCCGAGCGCTCCTAGCCCCACTAGTGTATCAAGCATTCAGCTGGCAGCACGGCGTATACGTAGGCGCTGCAGTTGCTTCCGAGCTGACGGCCGCGCAATACGGCAATCAAGGCGCTCTTCGACGTGACCCAATGGCAATGCTGCCTTTCTGCGGCTACAACATGGCAGACTACTTCGCGCATTGGCTGAGGATGGGCGCCCGAATGCTTGATCCTCCCAAGATATTCCATGTGAACTGGTTCCGGCAAGATGCCCATGGTCGCTATCTATGGCCTGGCTACGGCGAGAACTTGCGCGTCATTGAATGGATACTTGCTCGCTCTCGAGGCGAGGCCGAGGCGGTCACCACTCCCATCGGACATATTCCAGTCAAGTCGAGCCTCGACTTAACAGGACTAGAGATCTCGGACGCCGACATGAAGGCTTTACTTGAGGTCGACAGATCAGCTTGGCATGAGGATGTCACTGACCAGAGGAAGTTCTTCGAGCAGTTTGGAGACCACCTTCCACACGAAATTCTTACCGAAGTGGATGCCCTCGAGTATCGCTTGAAACGCTTCTAGACGAGATGCCACGGTAACATTCGCCTTGTTAACCGAGAAGGGGTGCCTATCGTGTGTGCCCTTCATGGTGCGCACACACACAAATCATTCCCGACTGACGGTTCAAATTACGACGCATGCACCAAGCATACCACACACAAAATGACAGCCTGAACGACGACGTACAAGGAAGGCTAAGAGAGAAGATGTCGTAAAGCCTTGTTCCAAAGCAGGCTTGTCAAATAGCCTCCTGCCAGACCATTTAGAACCCCGATGACTAGGATCGAAGCTTCGAGCACAATGTTGCGCGGAAGAAGTGATAGAGCGTAGACGGTTGTGTAGTAGCTTGCGATACCAGTCATTGCTGTGGCGATGGTGACCCCAGCGACAAGCCGCCTTACTTGGAGGGTTCCGTTTTTGGCCTTGGCCTTGAAGAGCATCAGGAATACGTCCACTAGGATGCCGTAGAGTACAGCGAATCCTAGCGTGAAGGGAGCGAACGGCGCCCTCCAAACAGAGGTTAGCAACCCGCCGATCGTAGCCACTAGTGTGGCTCCAAATGGAGCTAGCGTCATGGATCCCAAGCCGAGAAAGAGCGCCTGGAACACGATAAGCACTTTGTCCAGCGGTGTCGGCAGGAAGGTCTTGGAGATGAAGACTAGAACGGCGAATAGTACCGCCAAGGTCAGCCGCCGCAATTTCTGACTCTTAGCAGCAGGAATTGCGAGCATGTCATGTACACTCCGGCCAAGAGCCTACTGGGTACAATTTGGACACTTCTCTTGGAGCAGTCAAGTTGCCAAATCCTTCAACCTGTCGTTCGTCGTTCGGGCCGTGGATTTGTGTGTGTGCCCTTCATGGTGCGAGCATCGTACCTTGAACTGTCGTTCGGGGATTGAATTGTTGAACGAGGACAAACCCCGAACCTCCGATTTCAACGAGATTCCTTGACAATGACCAAACATCTTGAGGGCATAAGATCGAACGCTACTACACTCTGACCTTCAGGTCTCTTAGCAGTCTACCTCGCGATCCACATTCTGGAGAAGCCCTGTATCCTCCAGTCTATCGTGGTACAGTGCTCTTCATGCTCAACAGTGGCATTAGCTGAGACAGCGCTTCCTTTGGATCACTAGTCGGCTTGACAGGCAATCCCCTCTCTCTTAGAGCATTCAGTACCTCGATGAGTGGCGGTGATTCTATGTTGGCCTGCTCGAGAATCTCGGGCCGCGTGAAAAGCTCAAGCGGTCGTCCCCTGTAGATCAGCTGTCCTCGTGCGAGCACGTATACAACGTCAGCGAAGCCCGGAATGATGCTTATGTCGTGCGTGGTAAGGGCGATTGCTATGTTGCGCTCTCTGTTGATTTTGGTCAACAGGTTCAGTGTCTCGCTCCGCGATTTGGGGTCGAGGCCAGCGAGTGCCTCGTCGAGTATCAGGAGTTTCGGATGAGTTACGATCGCTCCAGCTATGGCAACTTTCTTCTTTTCTCCCCCACTAAGGTAGTGTGGCACCCTACGAGCGAGATGGCCCAGCTGCATGTCCTCGATGATGCCATCGACCAGCACTCTGACCTCTTCTTTGGTGTGTCCGAAGTTCACCGGCGAGAAGGCGATGTCGTCCCAGACGGTGGGTCCAACTAGCTGGTATTCTACATCTTGGAAGACCATGGCCACTTTCCCGTGCAAGGATTCTGGACTTCTTGGTGGAGTTCCGAAGACCTCCACCTCACCCTCTTCTGGCTTCAGAATGCCGACTATGTGGTGAAGCAGGGTTGTCTTTCCAGAGCCGTTAGATCCAACAATCACCACCTTCTCGCCCTCATGAATCTTGAAGACGAGACCGCACACCGAAACCTCCACGGCATCAGGATACCGATGCTTGATGCAATTGATCTTCACAATCTGGCTCAACAAACATCACACACAAAGGCTTCCAACCAAGAACAGCGCAACGGTAACACAAGCGAACAGGATAGGTGCGAAGTCATATCTTGTAAGCTCTCCGAGCAGCGCTGCTTCGGTTGAGAATTCCCCCCGATATCCCCTAGTCTTCACAGCATCGTAGACCTTCTCGCCGCTATCCATGTATGAGACGAAGAGGAGCCCGATGAGGTTGGCCGCGTTCTTGATCTTGGTTCGAATCGCACCTTGGAAACCTCCCCTCACTCTGAAAGCTGTAAGTCTTCGCGAGGATTCATCTGTGAAGAGAAAGAAGAACCTGTACGAGAAGAAAGCCAGATTGGAGAGAGTCCTTGAGACTCTCCCAAACTCAGCGATTATTCTTGTGAATGGCGTCGTTCCGATCAGCAGCAACATCAGCAGCGCTGCGTCAACGGCCCGGAGCATTGTCTGAGCCGACAGCTCGACGGAGTATTGTGCTTGGCTGATGGCAAAGATGACCGCGAAGAAGGCTGGATAGCTCGCCCAGATCAGAAGCCTTTTGACCGGTAGTTTTGAGGCGAACTGGAAGAGGAGTATGATGAGGAATTGGCCGACCAGGGTTAGGATCGTCGTGCTGAAGATTATGGTCCCCAACGCCACGGCTGTCGATGCTATTTTCGTCTCAACGGAGGCGCGATGCATGGCGCTGTCAAGGTTGTTTGCATAGTCGTCGATTAGGTAGATCGTTGACAACTGTCACTCTCACCCCAGTATCAGGGACGCTTTCACTTGGAGGACGTATGCAACAAGCAGAGCCGTGATCACGGCTTCGATCATGGCGCCTCCGATGGCTATAGGCAGCACGAGCGTCGCAAATATGGTGAGAGAGATTTGGGCCGGGGTGGCGACGCCCAAGAGCTCACCGACGTGCTCTCCCAAGGCCTCGCTCGGGTCGATTGCTGATATGCCTACGATTCCTACGACGAGGAAAGCTGAGAAGATGAGAGCTACGAGTGTAGAAGCGCCTGCGGCTGTAGAGATTCGCAGCCTACTTGACTTCAACATCCTCCGAAGCGCAGCGAACAAGTAGTATCCTATCAACGCTTCAGCCCATACGACCAGTGTGTTCAACCCGACGATTGTGACCCCTCCGTGTCCGAAGGATGCTTGAGCTGCGTTTGTGACGAGGATCGAGATCAGGGCCCACCACGGGCCCAGAATGATGCCTGTCAGTGCGCTTAGGTTGATGTGGTATGGAACGCCGAGAGGAATGGATTGAACCACAAGCATTACGGCAACCATGACCGCCGCCAGCACGCCTTTCCTCTCTTGACCTCTTACTCTGCGGACGGCTAGAGCAACAAGAGCAAGTGCAAGTACATATCCAGCTATCCAGAGCCAGATGGGGAGGACACCGTCTGGAATGTGGATGTGCATTTAGTCTCCCCGCATTGGCGTCGGTGGTTCTTTCGCTTCGAAGGTTCTGACTATCGTTGCCACGATTTCCATGAATGCTACTGCTGCAGGAGAGTCGGAGTGCTGAATTATGAACGGGGTACCCCCGTCGGAATCCTCACAGATTTTTGGGTCGAGGGGTATCTTGCCCAGGAACGGTACTCCTAGTTGCTCTGCAATCTTCTGCCCTCCTCCGGTCCTGAAGATGCTGGTCTCTGTGCCGCACTTGGGGCAGACGAAACCGCTCATGTTCTCAACGATGCCCAGGACAGGCGCGTTCAGCTTGCGTGTGAATGTGACAGCCTTCTTGACGACTATCTGCGAAACCTCTGACGGGATGGTGACTATGACCACTCCTCCGATGCTGGGAATTGACTGCATTATTGTGAGGGCTTCGTCTCCGGTGCCCGGAGGAAGGTCGATGACAAGGAAATCAAGATCTCCCCATACGACATCTGCCAAGAACTGCTTTATGGCCATGGATTTCAATGGTCCACGCCAAATGACAGGCGTGTCATCACTTGCAAGGAAAAAGTCCATCGAGACGATTCTCATATCGAGAGGACCGATGGCTGGAAAGATCCCGGGCATCCCCACATCGAGTCTTTGGCCTCTCACTCCCAACATCTTGGGAATGCTCGGACCTGTGATATCGGCATCGAGGATTCCCACTCTTCCAGCGGGTTCTCTCCTTGCCAACGCCATGCCCAGGTTTGCCGTGACAGTACTCTTGCCTACTCCGCCCTTGCCGCTGAGCACGACTATCTTGTGTTTGATCCTGCCCATCGAGGCCTTGAGCCGGCGCTCCTGCTCCTCCCTTTCCGCGCTGCGATCTCGCGAATCTTGGTGCATCCCCGTCGATCTCCGACTGTTATCTGATGGCTCGGTACTCATATCCTTCCGCCCGAAAAGCAGTTAAGGAATAAGTATTCATAAGTCTTTCATAGGCGGCTACGAGTGCGGAGATCGAAAAACAAGAACAACCTCATAAGTGGAGATGGATGGGCGTAGAGGATGAGAAGCCCCGGCCGTAGGAAAGAAACGTGGATCTGTCCTCATTGCAAGACTGAGTGGCATCTGATGGAAGGCTACGAGCTGCTGCCAGACGGCACCAAAGTCTGCAAGAACCCTAGATGCAGAAAAAGAGTTACTGACGAAGACATCTACCAATAACCCCGTCCGACTAGCGGCCTTGGATCGCCTGCATCCGGGCTGTGCGTTGATGATTACGTGCGAAACAAGTCAAATTCCCCATGAAGATTTGAAGAGGTGTCGAGTTGAAGGAGTTCGCCGCTGTGGATATCGATGACACTTTGATAGATACCGATCGCAGGAGATGGGCGGCTTGGTGTATGGTTCTCAACCGCGAGATCGACTTTGGAGCAGTGAGAACTTCAAGCTCGAAGAAGATACTGACTGATCTTGGGTGTGGGAGTGATGAGCTATGGAAGGAGTACTGGAAGATCCTTCTGTGCTTGGATCGTAGGGGGACCGGACTTCTTCGGCTGGATGAACCGATTCAGTTCGCACCAGAAGTCATGCAAGAGTTGGCAGGAACCTTGGACGTGGTCTACTTAACTGGAAGGACGAGCAATATGCATGAACTGACCTTACGTGAGCTGGCGCAATTCGGTTTTCCTGTTGCGAACGTCGATCTTGTAATGTCGCCGAACTTGGAAGACTACTTGGCGTCTCCTGAACAAACAAGAAGTGCTCTCCTCACGTCAACACTAAGGGCAAGAAAGGCCGTCCTCGTGGTCGACGATAATCCCCTGTACTTCTCTCTTTACCGAGAATTCGGAATTCCACATAGAATAGGGTTTCTACGGATGCAACGTTTTCCGCGTGAGAGTTATCGTGACGCGACAAGCGTCATAGCTAGCTGGAAGGAACTTCTGCATCAAGACCCGCTGGCCCCGGCTCAAACCTCTCGCACTTCAGAAAATCGGCGGGATAGCTCTGTACCTTGGCTACCGTAGTGATCACTACGTCGGCGTACGCGGTAGGCCTGGCTCCGGGTACCATAGAAGTCTGATTGGACCACTAGAATATCGCATCGATCGCATCGTGCCATTCAGCCTAGGAGGAGAATGACAGTCATCACCATGTGGCTACGCGTCGAATACCGCGTACGGACGTCCGACACTTCAAAGCTATCCAGTAGTTGATTGATCCGAGATCTGTGAATATGTCACCTACTCGTAGCATGCTCCTTGCTCAACGTCTCAGGCATTGTGAGCAATACAAGCATGCTGAGTACCTGGACCACTATTATCGAGTAGAATACGGATTCCGGACCAGTAGCGCTCCAAAGGAATCCTCCGATTATGGGGGCAACTATCATGACCAATCCCGTGAACAGGCCTAAGATACCAAATGTTCTTCCCAAGAGAGCGGTGGGCACAAGTTCCGCTGTCATCGCGCATCTTGTCACTGCAGCCAGCGTCAAAAATCCCTGCAAGACTCCTGAGAAGAGGAGCATCGTCGAGTCTACGGCATAGACAAGAAGCAGAAGCGACAGGCAATAGATCGACATCGTCAGATACAGTACCTTCTTTCTCCCAATCCTATCCGCGAGTCTTCCCACAGGAATCGATAGTAAAAGAGGCACCACGATCGAAGCCATCGCCATCCCTCCCAACACAAATTCATCCGCATGCTTCATCTCAGCAGCAAAAAACGGGACATAAACCATCGTACCCATGTACAGGGGGATGCTCGACAACGACACAAACAAGATCCAACTCTTCAACCTAATTCCTCTAACGAGAAGTTCACGGACGCTCCCACTGAAGCCGGAACTGATCTTCAATCCCCGACGCCTCTCCGGTTCCCTGAACTCCGCCAAGACGAATATCAGAATCAGGGAGAACCCAATGATCTGCAAATAGTACAGAGGTCTAATTCCACCAGCGTTCAACCCCCCGAATCGGGTGATCACGATCGCTCCTATGAGGGGCGCTATCAATCCGGGAGTGGCTGCAAGCGTATCGCATAGTCCCATTCCCGTAGCTCTCTCCTCGTCTTTCAGACAACTGCCGCAGACGGTCGGGCAAGCTGTCGCCTCCATCTGCAGACCAAGATTTCCGATCAACAAGGCTGGAATTGCAATCATCCAAGTTTCCGCTGATGTGAAGAGGAAAGCTCCGAACAGCATCAGGGCCATGGCGGCCAAAAATATCCGTCTCACCCCGTGTCTATCAGCCAGCCATCCGGTGGGTAGCGCTATGGCAGCCGCCGAAAGCCCTCCGATGCTATTTGCAGCTCCAAGTTGAAACGCAGTTGCACCCAAAGCTGCAATGAAGATCGGCTGATACTGAAGAACCAGACTCCTTAGGAAATATGTCCCGGCTGCCCTCAGCATATTTACCCTGAAAGGTTTTTCCTGCCTTGAAACGAAACGTACGGCCTTCACGATCAGTTCGCCGATTCCAGCCAAGTGCTACCCAGCCATTCCATCTAACGGTTCTCACGTTCTGCCGCGATTCCTGCCTCATATATGGTATGTTGTGGATATCGAGTTGCCCGCCATCTTCCGAATCTGTTAACCTGAGGAAGTTGTGAGTGTTCCGATCGCCTCAATCTGGAAGCCGTCTATGATGCCGGGATTGTTTGCGCTCTCTTCGCGAATTGCTTCTCTATCTTCTCCCTGTGTAGGTTGTTCATAGTGCAGAAGGGGATGATTCTACCGTCTGGGATGGCGTAGTGAATGCCACATTGTTGCACCCTTTCTAAGTCGAAATTGTAGGGGTCCATGAAATGCATTGCACCTATCATTACCACGCGATGCATCAATCTCCCAAGTGCCTGATAGGAACCTTCCCTCACGATCTCGCCAATTAACCGTCCAAGTACCTTGATATTGACATGTCTCAGACTTTCCAACATTCTTATCCTCGCTCTAATTTTCCTGCCTGCGGCGGCGAGCTGAGCTGCATCATTCATGGAAGTCATGAAAGCATCGACATTCGCGTAATGGGTGATTGGGATGAGTTTTCCATCGTCGACGAACACGAAGGTGGCCATGCCACAGTGTTCATGCATTGTGAATTCGGGGTATCTACTTCCCTTCAATGCCCCGAGTGCCCTCGCGAATGGAACAACCGAAGGAACGGGATAGAAATCGCTTTGCTTTATCTGCCCATTCGTCTGCTCCTCAACGAGCCTCATGAAGTCTGGGATCGTAATTCGATAGTCGAGCAATTTTCCTCGATCAATTCTCCCTGTAACAGAAACTGGCTGCACGTTAACGCATCTGACGATATCATGGTTTCTCGCTGCAAAGTCTATGATGTCGCCTAGCTGAGTATCGTTCACTCCTCTTACTAGAGTGACAACAAGGACTACGCTGTCATGACCTTCGGCCCTAAGGTTCTCTAGGGCTTTCAGCTTGGTTGGCCACAGATCTAAACCTCGAGTTGTTTTGTATGGTTTCCCTGTGACGCCATCAAATTGTAGGTAGAAACTCGAAACGTCAGCGTCCATGAGACTCTTTAGGTATTCGCGGTCTTTCGATATTCGTACTCCGTTAGTGTTGACCTCGACATGATGTATGCCTTTCTCATGGGCATATCGAATGATGTCAGGTAGATCGTCTCGCAGCGTCGGTTCTCCGCCGCTCAATTGAAGCGCTTTCACAGATACCGGTTTGTTCGAGGCAAGGTTATCGATCATCCCATGGATTTCTTGAATGGTTGGCTCATACACGTACCCTGCTACTGAGGCATTGGCGAAGCAGATCGGGCATTTCAGATTGCATCGGTTGGTGACGTCAATGATTGACAGTATAGTCTGGGATTTATGGTTGGGACAAATCCCACAGTCGTATGGGCACCCCAACACTGTTCTGGTTCGGGGATTTGCTAACCCATCCCCTACCACCGAGTATTTTCTCACGCGCTCCCATTGCTTAAAGTCGGACCAGTATACATCTTCATAGTAACCATGGTTCTTGCATGATTTGCCCATCATGACCTTACCGTCTCTTTCGAAGATCCTCGCAGAGATAACCTGATGACATTCAGGGCATATGCTCTTGGTGTCCTTCAAGAAGTTCTCCGTCATCCCATGCAACCTACTCGACAGTTTTCGCGGTGATTGCATACCTATTCATAATAGCTTTTCCCCTACGGAGCCCCTTCGCTGTCGGTACTGCTATCAAGGAGGGGGCTTGAGAAGTCCTGACGAACTCTGCACGAGCCAGAAGCTTAGAGCGGTCGAGGAACTCGCAAGGTCAGGAGCAGTTTCGATTGCGTTCTCAGGTGGAGAACCGTTGATGGCGACCGATCTCTTCGAAGTGCCCGCGAAGGTTAAGGAGGAGGGGATGCAACTTGCAATCGCTACAAACGGCACCTTGATCTCACACGATATAGCTAGGAAGCTGAAGGCTCTCGGAACCGACTATGTCGAAATCAGTCTCGACTCCGCCGACGCCGGAGAGCATGATCGGTTTCGAGGCGTTCACGGTGGATTCGAGAGAACCCTGCAAAGGATCAAGAACTGTGTCGCGGAGGGAATCTACACATGCATCGCTACGGCCGTGACGAAACTCAACGCCAGCCAGGTGCCGGCGATAATTGAACTGGCAAGGCAGCTGAAGGTCAAGCGCTTCATCGCCTTCAACTTCATCCCTACTGGAAGAGACGCAGACGCCCTGGAGCATGATCTGACCGCAGAGCAGAGGGAAGAACTCCTCAAACAGCTTTTTGGGTAGTTCTTGAGAATTCGTGCATGAAGTGTCAACATTCGTACGGTATCATGAGCTCGGGGTGAGGCCTAATGCAAGACAGACCTTGTCGGCGCCTTCGCCGGTTCTGCAATTCGTGAAGGTCACCGATGTCTTCGCGTTGATCGTGTGTACGTCGTTGCCCAGCTTTCGAATGTCAACGTTCATCTGGCTTGCAAGGTCGATCTTGTTGATCACGGCCACGTCCGCTTCAGCGAAGATGAACGGGTGCTTCACAACCATGTATGGACCTTCCGTGACGCTCACAACGACGATCCTCTTGCTCGATCCGAGCGGGAAGTCTGCGGGACAGATGAGGTTTCCAACATTCTCGATGAACAGTATGTCCAACGTATTGAGGTCGATCTTTGCGAGCGCCTTTCTGACGAGATTCGCGTCGAGGTGGCATTCTCGGCCGGTGTTGATCTGGACGCTCTGGACTCCGAGGCCGGATATTCGCTCGGCGTCGATCCTACTGGTTAGGTCTCCTTTGAAGGCAGCTATTCGATATTTGTCTCTCAGTTGTCGCACAAGATGTTCAATCAGTGAGGTCTTTCCCGATCCGATCGAGCCCATGATGTCGATTGCCTGTACGCCATGTTTCTGAAGCAAGCGCTGGTTCTCTTCCGCTATCTGATCATTGGCTCGTTTCAGGTTCTCGTCTAGCTCGATGTCAAAGATCTCTCCAGGCTCACTCTCCACTGTGTACGTCAGAACCACCAGCATGCACTAATGGCAATATTCATGACTGAGTAATGAGGTTGTTGTGCGGAACCGTCGATGGATCTGATCGCGGAACGAGAGATCATCACACTTATTCTAGAGGTGGCAACGACAAATACCGCGACGAGAGAATTCCCTCCAAGAAGACCGCCCGCCGCGAACTCTGCAATCTTGAGATTCGGAAGTGATGTTGCTCTTGACTGATGAGTATGTGTCAATGGCGCATGGGGC
>Ga0315289_10004582_pt1 | contig 20561 bp, 17 predicted proteins | sample YL17G11_40_MG_FD_203452 | JGI IMG/M metagenome (GOLD analysis project Ga0315289, IMG submission 203452) | Sediment microbial communities from Yellowstone Lake, YNP, Wyoming, USA - YL17G11_40 | ecosystem: Environmental > Aquatic > Freshwater > Lake > Sediment | place: USA: Wyoming | collected... | reverse complement strand
CTTACTGGTGGTGCTAAAAAAATGATGGAAGATGGAATGCACATGTTTTTTGGTTCTAATATGGGAACTGATAATATAGGAATGAAAGCATGGGTAAAATCTAAATTTGGAACTACTGTTGCTGATACTTTAAGAGAAAGTGTTGGGGGTGGATTTACGTCTGGAGCTGGGGTAGAGGATGCTTTGAAGGGTGGTGGAGACATGCTTGCCAATAAGTTAATCATGGTTAAGACCATGATGCTCCAAGCATCTGAATCTGGTAGTGATGTTAGTGAGAAGTTATTGCTTCAGACTAATATGGCTAAAGAAATGCTTGGAGTTAGTGACGTGACAGCAGTAGAATTAGCAAGGCGCACTATGGATCAGATAAAACAATTACCTAGTGAACCTGAAATGATGAAAGAGTTTAAAAGTGAAAAAGATTTATTGAAAGAATTAGTTAGTGTAGATACAATGAGTGCTAATATACAAAGAGCTTTGGCAGGTATAGCTATGGATAGTTTGGTAGCTACTTTAAAAGGTGGAGTATATTTACAAGCATTAGCAATAGAAAAAATGGGGAAAAAAGAAGATCAAGACAAAGCAAGAGCACTGATGGCAAATATGGGATCTTTTTCTCCATTAGAATCTATGGGCAAAAATATTAATACTATATTAGGTCAGTTAGGGGGCATTTTTAGTGGAGCACAAATAAAACTTGTGAAGGAATTTCTTAGTGGTTTGACTGATATGACAGGTAAAATTACATTTAAACCTAAAGAAGAAAAACCAAAAACATCAACACAATATGAGCAGCATGGGGGAGTTCACTATTTAAAAGATGGAGGGGAATTTAAAGCTATAGTTGGAGAAACAGGACGAGAAAAAATAACGGTTACTCCTGGATATGACTTGAATAAACCAGGTGGTGGTGGAAGTGGTGGAAATACTCATATTACAATGAATATTACTGGATTGAATGCTGATATTATAAGAGAAGTTAGAACAGCTCTTACGGAATTAGGTGTAAGTGAAAATATTGGATAGGAGTTAGTTATGCCAATTACAAATCAAAGGGATGAGTTTAAAACTGTTTATAGAAAGACTACTTATCGAGCAAGAGGTTATACTCCTTTTCAATTTTCATCTAGAAAAACTCAAATGAATACTACACAACTTGGTGGTCTTGTTCCAGACAACCCAATTTCTGATTTAGCTAATGAATTGTTGTCTTGGCATGAAATGTGGATCAATCCAGAGAAAGTAGATTTAAAAAGAGATTTTCTTCTTCAAGGGCCAAAACATTCTGCCGGAGCAATTGTAACATTTCATTATAGACCAAATGTTATAAAGATGCATGTATCTGGAGTAGTAGGATGGATTAGACAGGGGCCACAAGAAGAACCCCCAGGTATAATTCAGTCTTTAGTTACTGGAGAAAAATTAAGGGATGATACTGATGCTTATGGTGTTAAAATAATGAGTAATTCTCCCAGAGTATTTCTTGAGAGGTTAAGAAGTATTGCTTATGAACCTATGTATTTTGTAGGATTAGATGGAGTTGATCATTATAATACTAAATTAATAAAGATATATACTAAGCAGTATCCTTCAGGGGTTATATGTGAGGGGTATTATAACAATTTTAATATACCTGAAGGTGCCGATGATGCAGAGACTATACATTATGAGTTTGATTTTACTGTTGAATCTTTGAAGCCACTTACATTTTTTCAGGAAATGGTTGGAATGTTTGCAAGTGAAACTACAAGTTCTGTTGGAAAGAATATAAGAACAGTTCCAGGATTAAGTTAAGATGGGAATGATTAAGAGTGTAAAAAGTTTTATTGATTCATTTAATACTCATGTGTTTGGGACATGGGATGTTGAATATGATCCATCTTCTTTTGAAAGGGAAAGAGAAGATGGTCTTACTATTATTGGTTTAAATCCTGATTGTAGAGTTTTTGTTTGTGGTGCTGAGATAACAGCAGATGTGGAATCTGTTAAAGTTCAAAATTCAATGGAGACTTGTAATACTTGTGAAATTAATATTTATAATCCCAGAGGAAAATATGAAATTTCTAAAATGGATTTAATGGGTAAATGGAGGGAAGATAAAGATATTTTAGCAGCATATGATTATAAAGGGTATACTCGAAGTGACCCATTGAATTGGGAGAATATGGCAGAAAGCTTGGCTAGGTCTCTTGCTGGTAATCAAATGGGAGCTACTGTAGGGCAATTAATAGATTCAGCAAAACAAATGCAAAAACTTGTTGGGTATATTCCTGGTTTAACTGCAACACCACAACCACAAGGTGTAACTAGAATGATATTTGAAACTAAATATTTTTCAGGTTTAACAAAAAGAGTTGGAGATACTGTTTTTGATTATAGAGACCCAATTTATATATTTTTTAAGGGAAGATTTTCTCCGTATTGGTATTTTGGGTTTTCTGGGATAATTGAAACTATTGGGGATTTTGATAGTTATGGAGATTCTAGTAAGGTAACTATTAAAGGAGTGGATACAACAGGAATTTGGAAACGAGCGAAGATGATGAAGAAGGGTGCTTTTTATCCAATGTCTAATCTTGAGAATAGAATAAAGAATGTAAGTAAGGATACTAAAGTTAGTATTTTTAATGATTTGGCAGTTAATTTCAATTTTTCTGATTTTATTAAAAAGGTTGCATTTTCTTATGATTATGGTCAGAATACTTATAATTGTCATCCTACTAAACTAGGAAAAGAGGGAGATTCTGCATATGTAGACCCAACAAATGATATAGACTATGAAATTTTAAAGGAAGAATTACATGCAGATGCTATGATTGATAGAAGTCATATGACTACCAGTAGTAGTTCTATTGGGGATGTAATTATGGAGAGGTTTCTAGGAGATACTGGTATAATAGATCAAAGTGGAATAATAGATATTAATGATATTGGATATAGTGGTACTGATGGAGGTCCTAATTCTTATCCTTTCAGTCCTGATGTACCTTTATATCTTCAATTTAACGAAATGGTCTTTACAAAAGGTACTTTTTTAGCTAAAAATTTTAATAATTTTTTTGATTTATCTGTTAGATATTGGGAATCTAAGCATACCATACAAAGAGGTTTTGGTATGCTTCAAGGAATGAAAGGAACTGGTTGGGAAGATACTAAAGCTTTTGGTATATGTGGTATCCACCCAGCACTTAAATATGACTTTATTTCTAATTTTAATATTTTACCAAATATTTGGGCAGAATGTTACAAAGCAAGTAGATATCCCCTTCCTAATATTTGGAAAAGTGCTAGTAAGGTAACTGTAGATTTTTTAGTATTATCTCCTTTAGATAAAATAAGAGAAACAATTGCCGGTTCCCCAACAGAACAAGGAAATGATAGTATTAAAACTAAAGCATTAGGAACAAGCTTAAATCTTTTTAGACCAAGACTTTTTTTAATGTTACCTCAAAAATATGCAGATAGATTAAAAAAGGTTTCGGAGGGAGAGATAGGTAAATTAGGGCAATTATTTCAAGAAGATTCTACTAGTATTTATTCCTATTTAAAAGAAAAATTAAAAACAATAGAATATAATATGTTTTGTTCTCCTGCTGGAGATATTTTTATAGAACCAGAGTTATATGATATGCATCCTTTAGATTTTTGTGATCCAATAGATAGTAGAAATGTCTCTATAAAAAAACAGAGTACTCATATAAGAGGTAGAGAAAAAGGAGTAGTTAAATTTCTTAAAATAGATGCTCATTTTTACAATTCAAAAGCAAATCATCCATTTTTTATAATGGAAAAAGATAGATATAGAATAACTCAAAATTTTTCACCAGATTCAATAACATCTGCTGTTCAAATACTTGGAGGAAAGAATGCTAGAGGTGGATTAATGGATACTATACCTTCAGATGATGTAATTAATATGACTACATCTATGGGGAAGGGTGCTGCTATTAAAATTCAAGGAAGAAATCCTTTTCGGAGTGGTTTATTTGTAGCAGATGGATTTGAGGATTTTATTATAGATAGTGATATAGCTATTAGAGTGAAAGAAAGAATTAAAGAAAGAGATGAATTATTGGTTAATTATAATAAGGTAATTTTTATTCGTATGATTAAATATGGTATAAAGGTTCCAATAGGGCAATTAATAGACAATTTTATAAATTTTACAGAGAAATTTTGGACATCTAAATTTGATAAGATAGAATGGAAACCTGATTTATACAATAAAGTGCAACAAATAAAAAAAAATATAGGAACGGGATACCTCTTACGATATCCTGATACTTTAAAGGAAGAGGTTCTTTTGCAATTATTTTCTGTTTTAAACACTGGAGAAGATGTAAATAAAGTTCTGTCCAAAAAAGTAAATGATTATCTGAAAGAACCTACTAATCCAGAGTATACTGATAAAAAAGAAAGAATAATAATAAAAGACAGATTAGAAAGATTTAAAAAATCTGCTTCTCTTTCTAGTGATAGAGATGATGCAACTTTATCTCAATATATAGACTCAGCCGAAGAACATGGTATCTTCAAGATTACAACATCTGCAGATGCAGATTTTTTTGGTATAAAGGGTTCTATAATTAATAATTTAATTACTTTATATGAACCGTCTGCAATAAATGATAATGATGAAGTAAAAGGATTATATAAAAAAATATTAAAGTTGGAAGTAGATATCCCAAATTTGCCTGTTAACATGCAAGCTACAACATTAGAAGATTTGAAAAAATATGCAAGTAAGGGACAATACAATCCACAGGAAGATATTGTTAGATGGTATGGTTATAAAAGAATAGAACCTATAAGAAATAGATATGTTATGAATGGAGAAGAAGCAACAATTTATGCAAGGTCTGTATTTAATAGGTTATTGGGTCAAGCTTATAAAATAAATATAGATTTTATTGGAAGACCTGAAATGCTTCTTAATCGAACATATTATGTAGAAAGAAAAGATTGTATTGGATATATGAATAAAAATTCTATAAGTTATTCTTTTGGTGGTGAGTTTTCATCTAATGCAGAATTGACTTATATAAGAAAAAATGCTATAGCATATGATTATACTTTAGGGTCTGAATTGGATACTATTTGTGATGAAATAACAGATAATACATATTTTTCTTTTCAAGGATCAATGTATCTAAGATTAAATAATTTAATAGCTCAAGCTGTAAGTACAGCAGGAAGCTTGGTAACAAGTGCTATGGCAAGAGCATTGGCAAAAGGGGGTAGTCAGACAAGTCAATTAATGGGATTAGCTGCTGCTAACTTAGCAGGAGGAGTCGTTTCTGATGTTGCAACAATGTTTGGTTCTCCAGGAGGATTATACTCAGCACATGATTTTCTAGGTCATATTGATTATGAAAAAGCTGGTCAAGATATTGTTAAAAGTATTGATTTTAATTCTTCAATAGGAGTGGGAAACGAAATAGTATTTAGAGAAGATAAAATTCCAGCTCTTCTTGCTACAAGTGAAATGATAACTAATAAAAGAAAAGAATTAAAAACTTATACTGATAAACTTGATAATTTTAAAAAAGATAAGGATGCTAAAGAAAAAGAAGAAGGAAGTGCAAAGATAGAAGTTGCTTACTCTGAAAAGTACTATAATAGTATTACAAAGGCAGATGTTATAAAAGAACCTAAAATATTGCAGTTAGCTGAATTAGATTATAAAAATAAATCAGACATTTTAAGAAGAGTTACTAGGGACAAAGAAAAAATAATTAATAGTATACAAGAAAATGAAAAGAAAATAGTTTTAATAGAGAAACAGTTGTATGGTGATAAAATGTGGAGAGAGGACCTTATAAAATCTAATTTGGATAGTTATATTAAAATTAACTATAAAACTCCTGGTGTTCCTCAAGGGCATAAACCAAATTCAATGGGTTTATATTATAATTTATTTAAATTGCATGTACTTAATACTGTTCCACATGACCCAGATATTTGGATAATTCATGAAGAACCTGTTAAAGGTTCAACTGTATCAAATCAAATTAGTACTCCATATTATATTACTTATGCTAATAAAATATTAACAAATACTGGCACTATAAATACTAATACTGTGACTTGAAGAGTCTTCTTGCTAAAAGGATAAATTATGAAGGATAAATTAAGTTTAGCAGCAGGTAATTTTAGAGCAGAGATTGCTTCTAATAGTATGGATAGTATGGTATTTTGGGGTCTTGTTACTAGGGTAGAAACTGAATCTAATATGATGGATGTAGATATTTATTCTGGAAATGTTGAAACTACTGCTAAAAATGTTTATATCAATACAATGGTAACTAATTATGGAGCGGGATTAAGAGTTATCCCTAAATCAGGTGTAACCTATGCTCTTTTACTGAGAGAATCCGCTGAAGAATGGTATCACATTGGTTTTTTAACTACTGGTATTGAAGATTGTTTGTCAGATAAAAAAAGTGATGATGAAATAAGTAATGTTGGATATATTCCTCTTCGAAGATTCCTAGAAGAAGGAGAAACTCAATTAACAAGTATGTCAGGTAATGAAATATTTCTTTCAAATGAAGGAAGCATTCTTCTTAAAAGTCAATATGGTGCTTATCTCAATTTAGATAATATGGCTCATAAATTAGATGGTCTTTTTGCTAATCTAAAATATGAAATGGATGGTGTTAGAATAAGATCAGGAAATGTGTTTAGGCCAGTAGATAAAATAACAAGAGAAGAGATACTTATATATAATACAACATCTTCAGGTATTAGTGTTGTTAAAGCGGAAGATACTTTAACAGATGCTCAAAAAACAAATGCTACATTAATCAAAGAATTTACTGTTCAAATAGGAACAGAAATAGATGAAGAAACTGGAATAGATGATACTATACTTAGTCCTTCAATAGCTACCCTTTCTTTTGGGGATAAAATAATAGATGAATGGGGAAGTGAAATTAAAGTTGACGCAACTTCTTTAAAAGCTATATTAAAATTTTCAGAGTTTTTAACAAATAATGGAGATTCTTTATCTGGTTTAAGTCTTAGTTTTGATCATGAAGGTTCTCTTGTTATAGCAGATACAACTAATGGTAATTATATAAAGTTTAAAACAAGTACAAGTTTGGTTGGAACCCCTGTAAATTATATAGATACAGTGACTATAACTTCTTCAGGGTTAATTAATCCAGGAACAGTAGATTATACAAGTACTTGTATAATTTTGTATAAACAACCTGTTCATGAAATATTATCTGTAAAACAAAATAATGTATTGTTATCTTCTTCTTATTATACTCTTACTAAAGATATGCTAACGTCAACAGGAAAATTAGATGTAGTTGAATTAACTTCAGCAGGATTAATTGATGTAGGCTATTTTGCTGATGGAGATAGTATTGAAATAGAGTATTTATACCATCCAAGTTCTGTTATTCCAGAAACTGATTTAACTGTTTTTATTAATAAGACTACATTTAATATAAATAAAGATGGTGAACTTTATTATCACATGGAAAATCCAGATGATTCAAGTAAAACCACAACTATAACTACGGATAAAACAGGAACTATACGAGTAACTTCTTCAAATGCTGTTGAGATAAAGTCAGGAACTACTGCATTAGAACCATCTGTTCTAGGAACTCAATTAACAACAACTTTAAATGATCTTTTAGATGCTTTAATAAGCCATGTTCACCCTTCAGGAGTTGGGCCTACGGAGAAACCAACTTGGATACCTCCTATTTCTAAAGATTTTTCATATGTTAAATCAACAGATATTCCAAAAATAATATCTCCAAAGGTAAAAAATAACTAATGGCTTTAGTTAAATCAAAATTGACATCAGGTGTTTTAGCTGCATTCAATGGAGGATTGGCAGGAGATGATACTGAGACAGTATCTAAAAATCTTGCAAAAGCATATGATGATTATTGTCAAGATGCAGAAGATTTTACAAGTGATGCTCCTCTTATGGTTAATAAGGGAGGAATGGAAAAAATACTTATTGGATCTTCTTCTGAACCCTCTAAAACTCTTGTTGTAAATGTTTCATATACAGGTTCTCATGCATTAGATGGAAGTAATTTAAATGTTTGGTTACTAGACAACAATGATTTAACTGTTGCAACTAAATTAGAATCGTCTGGTACGTATAGAACAGAAGATTCCCTTAGATTTGAAAATTTGACTGAGGTATCTGTATATATTTTAGCTTTTGTAAGTTTAGCTAAAGTAGATACAGTATCTGTGGGGGACATTCTATCAGTAAGTAATTATAAAAATGTAGAACCAGATATGCTTTCTAGTACGAGTACAGGTTCTATTACAAGTACTGGTATTGAATTTGGTGATACCTATGTGGCAGATTCAGGAGCAACAGCAATAGGGGCAGTTCCAGCTTCAACTGATGATGATCTACCAGAAGTTCCTCATTATGGTTTGAGTTGGAGTCAATCCGCTGCTTGTGCGGCGGCTATAATAGCCAATGCTGTTTCTAAATATTGGAAAGGTGCTCAATTTGATGTTATGAATCCACCTCCTGGAGCAGTCTCTGAAATAAATGCAACAGTTATTTTACCTCCTGTAATTGCTACTTTGAAAAGTGATTTGAAAGCAATATTCGATAATAATGCTGCTGGAGCTACTACTCCGGATAAGGCACAACAGATAGCGGATAAAATGGATATTTCAACAAAGACAACTATGGTTCTTTGTGCTGGATTATCAGCATTAGGTGTTCCTGTTTCAGTATCTGGAAAGGTGAAATAATGGCAACAAGACAAGAAGTTATAAATGGAATAACAAGAGTAGATAGAGAAACAATAAAATCTTTAATTGATTCTTCTATTACAGTTATAGGGAACTATTTAAGAAGACAGACTTATATAGTTGATTTTATGAGTAAAAGAAACATAAGACTTGAAAAGTTGATAAATAGTATAGATGTTGATCGTCAATCCTCAAAAATTGAAATGCAGTTTAATAATTTTACTAGTATAACTTCTAATTTTTTAGGGGATGATGAGGGAATTGATAAAGTAATTGATTATATTAATTTGCTTTTATATCCTAAGATTAAGAAATATTATTATTATAATCGAGAATATAGAGAATTAAATAAAAATATTAATAATATTGATGCATATAATTCTACTTTTACTACAATAAGAAGTCTCTTGATGGATTTTAAGACTGAACTAAAGTAATTTGAGGTATAATATCCTAAATTTTTGGAATTTTTGAACATCTTTATATTGAGAGGTTCCCGTGGCGGTAGGATTAAAAATATTAAATGGTGATTTTATTGTAAACGATAATGGGTCTATTGATTTTGTAGGTCCAGCCGATAAATGTGCCAGAGACTTTGGAAAAATGCTTCAAACTAAGAAAGAATATGCTGCTAACACTAAAAACAATTACAGATATAATCCAAACTATGGAACTGAACTTGATAATTCAGCTATGTATAGAAATTTATCAAGAGAGTCTACTAGAGAAGTTATTATTATAATGCTAAATGAATCTATAACTAGGTATCTAAAACTTCAAGAAGGTAGAATGGATTTGGATATCGAGGAAATTATAACAAAAGTAAAAATAGATGCTTATTATGATTACTATAACTTAAGTAATTTGATAATAAATATAAAATATTCAACTATACTTAATGAAGATCAAACACCAGGATTATTTATGCAGTCTATAGGATAATTTCATGATCAGCAAAACAATAAACGACCTCAGAACTGAAATAATGACAGCTCTTTTAGAGAAAATTCCTAATTTGGATTTATCTGAAGGAACTCCTGAACGAGATATTTTTGTAGAAGCCCCAATAGCAGGTCAACTCATAACAATTTGGGAAAAAATTATATATACATCCAAATTATTTGCTCCAATTGTCTATTATTCTGATTTAACTGAAGCAGATATTATTGCATATATGGCCAATTTTGATGTAGCTAAACTTGCTGCAACCAAGTCAGAAGGAACTGTTACATTTTATACAAATACTACACCAATAGTTGATATTATAATACCTGATGGTACTACAGTAAGTACTGCAAGTTCTAATCCTGTCCAATTTGATGTGCAGGGTGATTATACAATGTATGCTTCTATAGCATCCTCCTATTATAATGCTGTTACTGATAGATATGAAATATCATGTGTTGTTCAGTCTATTAATGCTGGTACAGATTATAGGGCAGGAGCAAATACTGTTACATTAATACCTTCTTCTATAACTGGAATTAATGGAGTTACTAATACAAATTCTATAACAGGTGGAGAAGCTGCTGAAAGTGTAAATAATGCTCTAAGAAGAGTTGTATCCAAATATCAAGGTAGAGGACTCCCCACAACACCAGGACTCCTCTCCTTTGTTCAAGGATTTGCCAACACTGCAAATTTAGTAACTTCAGAAGACCCCGAAATGTTAAGAGATTCTGGAAGAGGTGGTGCAATAGATATCTATATCATAGGAGAAACTCTTACAAATTCAACTGATGCTGTCACAATAACCTCAACTGGATTGGCAAGTCCAGAAACAGTAAATTATACAAATACTTGTATTGTATTAACAAAACAACCTGTTCATGAAGTTTTATCCGTAACAAAAAATACTGTATTATTAATACCAACATATTATACTCTTACTAAAGACACAGGAATATTAGCACGATCCACAAGAAGTCTAGACAAAATTGAATTAACCTCTTCAGGATTAATCAATGTTGGTTATTTTGCTATAGGAGATAGTATTGAGGTTGGTTATTTATACAATGCTATGTTAGAAACAATAAACACGAGTTTAACTGCCACTGAAAATTATTATATAAATAGAGATTATCTCGTTAGAGAAATGACAGATGTTACTATTAATGTTTATATGAAATTCAAAGAATTAGCAGGTCAGGATTTTACTACTATTGCAAGTACTGTGGAATTGGATATTGCAACCTTCATAGATAATATTCAAAATGGAGGCTCCGTAGAACTCGCAGATATAGTTGGTGTAGCCAAATCTAATGCCTCTGTAGATAATATTGACCTAACCACAGTCGCTATCACAGCAGTAGGTGGTACAGTAATAACTACGTATAACGGAGATATTATTCTTGGGAAGAATCAGTATCCTGTATCTGGGACAGTTACACTTGTAAGGTGGACTAATTAAAAAAATTTTGTAATAAAATTAGGATATTGTCGATATTAAAGTAATAACTAACTTCTGTAAGAGAGGTTTTACTTGAAAAAAATTTCCATTATTTCTCCTGATACCGTTCCGCTTAATTTAACTAAAAATGCTCCTGTTTCCATAATTGAAGATGGAAAAGAATATTCTATCCTCGACAAATGCACTAGAAGCACTGGTTTGGGCAATAGAGCGTGGAAAATGGCTGAAATCTTGTCTAAAGACCCTGATTTCCAAGTTACTCTATTTGTTCCTGATCTTAATTTTCCTGGAAGTGAATACATAAATATATCTGGAGTAAAATTCAAGATACGTTCTTACAATTTTAAAGCTGCATTATGGAATTGGAGTGAAGAACTTGATAGAAAGTTAAAAGGAGAGGACTTTGTTATAGTTCAATCTACGGTTGGAACAGGTTTTTTGAATTGTGCAGTTCTTCCTTCACATGTTAATGTTATTTTAGATGGATATATTCCTATTCTTGCTGAACTTCCTTGTGCTCTTTTGGGTTATTCCAGTGTTTACAAGAAAACTTTCTGGAATAGATTCATGGATCAATACACTCAACTTCTAAAAAGAGCAGATTGTGTTCTTTATGCAAATGACAATCAACAATATTATTATGAAGGCCAACTTTTCTCTTTAGGAAGATTAAATTGGAGTGCCTATCAATTTTCTCCGCTTCATAAAGTTCCTTTTGGAATAGATATTATAGAAACCTCAACTGCCAGAGTCTGTTTAAATCAAACAACTAATTCATTGAAACTATTATGGGTAGGAACTGTGTATCCTTGGTATAATCCAGAGGTTCTTATTAAACAAATGGAAGATTTAGACAATGTTTCAATTGATTTTGTTGGTATAGTGCATCCTCGATATAAAAGAAGTTATTATTCATATTTTAGCAAATTTTTTGAGAAAGCATCTGATTATCATAACATCAATGTTATTGAAAATTATGAGAATATAGATTATAATGATTATGATGCTGGTATTGTTTTAGCACATGACTGGTTGGAAGAGAAATATTCAGTGCGGTCTCGTGTTTTAGATATGCTTGTTCAGAAACTTCCGGTATTTATAAATAAAGGCAATCCTTTGTTTAATGAAATAAATGGAAAGTTTGGTTTATATGATATTACTTCAGACGACCTCTCAGAAAAACTTACATATTGGGCAGCGAATAAGCACAATTTATTTGTTTCAGATGATACTGTTTCTTTTATAAAGAATCATTTGAATTGGAATACTGTTTTGAAAGGTCTTAAGAATTACATAAAACGATTTTATTATGATGGTGAAAAAAGACAATGGAGTGTTACTTCCTGTGAAAATAAATGAAATTTTAACTCCCTTTAAAGAAATACCAGAAATTAAAGTAATTAATTTTCAAAGGTTCAGTGATGATAGAGGTTACTTTACAGAAACATATCGAAAGAGTCAATTAAAGGATATTCTTAATGTAGATTTTGTTCAATGTAACGAAAGTTATTCTAAACCTTTTGTTATGAGGGGTTTACACTTTCAATGGAATCCTTTCATGGGGAAACTTGTAAGAGTAATTAATGGTCAAATGATTGATTTGATATTGGATATAAGAAAAGGGTCTCCAACTTTTGGTAAAATGGTTGGGTATGAAATGACGAGCTTTAAATATGACGAATGTTCTGACTGGATTTGGGTTCCATCTGGTTTTGCACATGGTGGAATTCATCTAACAGAGACAAAAATAGAATATTTGTGTACTGGAGAATATAATCCAGAATGTGAATCTGGGATATCTCCTTTAGCTAAGGACATTGATTTAGGATTGATGCCAAAGCATGTTCTTGATGTATATGATAGTTACAAGGACAATGAAGAATTAATTATTAGTGATAAAGATAAGAATGCTTTCTCTGTTGAAGAATGGGATAATAAAGAGGAGTCTAAAAATTTTATTTATGAATCTAACAAATCCATTAATTAGTATAATAACTCCGGTATACAATACCAATCTTATTTATTTTAAGGAAGCTGTTGAATCTGTTTTTAAGCAGATATATCCTAATTGGGAATTATGTATTTGTGATGATTGTTCTACAGATGTTGATTTAAAACAATATCTTGAAATTTTAAAGTTAAATGAAAAAATAAAGATTGTTAGTCTTGAACAAAATTCTGGGATAGTTAAGGCTACTAATAAAGCTATTGAGCTTGCAACTGGGGATGTTCTTACTTTTTTAGATCATGATGATGAATTACACACAGATGCTTTGTTTGAGGTTGTTACTGCTTTTAAATCTTATAATGTTGATATAGTATATACTGACGAAGCTTTAAGGAATATGCCTAGTCAAAGAAACCCACAAGGTAAAACTGTAGATCATCTTAAACCTAATTTTTCACCACATTACTTACTTGCATCAAATTATATATGTCATCTTTTGGCTGTTAAAAAGGAACTTTTTGATTCTGTAGGTGGAATCAGAGAAGGATTTGATGGATCACAAGATCATGATTTAATTTTGAGATTATCAAATGCATCAAAAAAGATTTTTCATATATCTAAAGTTTTATATTATTGGAGAGTATATCCAGATGCTTTTAGTAGGAAAGAGACTCTTAAGAAAGCTATTGAGAGTGGTATAAAAGCATCTACAGAAGAACTTGAGAGAAGAGGTCTTGATCCTATTATTACTTCTCTTCGTAATATATCACATTATGATGTACGATTTAATATTATTGGGAAACCTTTAGTAAGTATTATAGTTTCTTTAAGTGAAAAAGAATCATATATAGATAGATTTATTACAAATGTTTTGTCTGAAACAAAGTATTCTAATTTTGAAATTATTTTTGTCTCAAGATTTCCTGAAGAGTTTGAAAAATATATTCCACCAAATAGAAACATAAGAATAATAAATTCTGAATTGGATTATTTTAATTATCCAAAATATCTTAATATTGGGATAGATAATGCAAATGGTGAATATATAGTTGTTACTCATGATGATATTACTTTTGATGGAGGAGATTGGTTAGAATTACTTTTAGGATTTGCACAAGATAAAATGGTTGGTATTGTTACAGGAAAACTTTTTTACAATGATGAAGTAGTTGATATGGGTGGTATTGTGGGTTTAGATGGAATAGCCACACCAATGTTTAATGGATATCATAGGGACAGAGTTGGAGATTTTGAAAGAGCAGATTTAGTTCAAAATACTTTAGTTGCCCCAAGTTCTTTAATGATGTTTAGAAAAGATAAATTCTATGAACTTGGTAAATTTAATGAAAATTACACTTATTCTAATTTTGATTATGATTTATCAATGAAATTTAAGGAGAACAAGCTGTTTAATGTTATTGTTCCAAGAAGTTCTGGGATTCACAAAAGAGGTAATAGAAGATTTAATGGGTTAGATGAGAAACAAATTTCTGAAGCAATTTTTAAAGATGAGGAATTATTTTATAAGAATTATCAAATTTATTTTGATAGTGGGGATCCTTTCTATAATTATCTTTTTGAGAAGAAAGCTGATTACATACCACAAAGAATAAAGAAAGAGACTCATTTAAATGATGATATTTATGCAAATAGTAGTGACCGAGTAGTATCATTTATTGTTCCAGTTTATGAAAAGACAATGACTACAATACCTTCTCTTTTAGTTCAAACTTATGAGAATATTGAAATAATAGTTTATTATGATGGTAAGATCCCAGATTATTTTGTTAAATATGTAGAATCTTTTGAAGATAAAAGAATAAAACTTTTTAATACTACTAAGAGATATAATGATTGGGGTCATACTCCACGTAATATGGCTATTGATGAATTATCTTCTAAAAGTGTAGCTGTAATATTTACTGGAGGAGATAATTATTTTCTTCCAACTTTTACAGAAGAACTTTTCATGCCCATTAAAAATAGTAAGGATGTTCTGGGAACATATTGTGATATGATACATAATAACAGAAATTGGCAAGTAATGAGAACTAGATTAGAATATGGAAATATTGATTGTGGTTGTTTTATGGCTAGAACAGAACTTGCGAGAGAATTTAGATGGGGAAATAGAGTTGATTGGGAAGATTGGATATTTATGGATAAAATAATTACTAAATATGGTTCTGAAAGAATAATAAAAATTCCAAGAATGCTCTTTATACACAATTGATGACAACAATTTTAGGAAACATAGGACCTCAAAAGAATATTAGTAAAGAAACTAATATACAAATTAATCCAGTAAAATCTGAATCACAAGATATTTATTTAACAGTAGAAGAGAGATTAAAAATTCAACTCTTATTGGAAAAAAGAAATAATGTGGAGAGTAATGCTGGATTACTATCCATAAAGATTCAAAGTTTAAATCTAATGAATCAGAACTTTGATATGAAGAAAACTCAAATAATGAACGACATAAAATCAATAAACAAACAAATAGAAGATAAGAAAGCAGAGCACAATAATATTAATAAAGAATATAATGAATTGTTAGAAATTGTTACTAATAAATATAATCTTGGTAAAGATTGGGAATTTGATAATAATACAGGGAAAATAATCAAGGATGGAAAATAGAATAAATATATCAATGATTACTTATAATAGATTGAATTTCACAAAACAATCTATTCAATCTGTTTTGGATAATTCTAATTATCCATATGTTTTAACTGTAGTAGATAATAATAGTACAGATGGTACTCAAGATTACTTAAAAGAACTCTATAACAAAAAACTAATAAAAAATCTTATTCTTTTAGATAAGAATATAGGTGTAGCAAAGGCATCTAATCTTGGTTGGCAAATGGAAGATTGCTCATATTATATGAAATTTGATAATGACATGATTGTTTTGAAGAATAATTGGTTAAACGATTTAATAACTACAATAGATAATGTAAAAGAGATAGGTGTTCTTGGTTACAGTGTTGAAGATAAAAGATATCAAATGATAAAAATAGGTAATTATGAATTTCAAATTAATTCTAGTATTGGTGGAGCTTGCTTTTTAGTTCCTGAACGAACACGAGCCAAAATAGGATATTGGTGTGAAGATTTTAAGGAATATGGAGAAGAAGACGCAGAGTACTGTTGGAGATTAAGACATTTTGGTTTTCATAGTGCATATATGGATGATATGCATACTCTTGTTCATAAAGATGATAATATTGATTCTTCTTATAGGATGTTTAAAGATAATTGTAGGATGGAAAATATTAAGTCTTTTTGGAAAGTTGCTAAAAATAACTATAGATTTATAGAATGTAAGACAAAATTAGAAGATTATAAAAATTTTATGTATCATGGATAATACAACAGTAATAATGCCAACATTATGTTTGGTTATGGATATGATGCTTCCAACATTGTATCAATTTGAAACAAATTCAGCTATTAAATCTATTTTAGTATTTGATAATACTCAAGGCGAATTCAAAAGTTATTCTCCTAAAGTTAAGATTTATAATGAAGAGAATTTATTTGTTAACCCTGCTTGGAATAGAGGAATGGAATTGTGTGATACTGAATATTTTTTAATAATTAATGATGATATTGTTTGTTCTTCTGAAGTTGTTAGTTCTTGTATTAAAATATTAGATGAGAATAAGGATGTAGGTCTTGTTACTGTTGAAACAAAGAATATTAAAAATGCAAGTGAAATTGATTTTAATACGTATTTTCAAAAAAAGATAGATCCAGAATTTTCTGAATTAGATTTAAATTTTCATTTTGGATGGTTCTTTGTTAGTAGAACTTCTTTATGGAGACCTATCCCAAATGAGTTGAAGATATTCTTTGGAGATGACTTATTATATGACAGAGTAAGACATTTAAAGTATAAAATTGCCTGTTTAAAAAATTATGAAATTTATCATAGAATGTCAACTACTGTTAATTCTATTCCAATTAAAAATAAACCATTCACTAGTAGAGAACAATTAGAATATGAATTGCCTTTTTATAATAAGTATAAGAACGAATTTGTTAGGAATTTATAACTCATGGTAGAAAATCCAGATATAGAAAAAATATTAAAGGAACTTAAAGTTAGACTTCCCATAGAAAGAGAAAGTTCAGAATATCAGTCAGTTTATTATAAAGAAAATCCTTTAGTTACTGTAACTATGCCTACTTTCAATAGGAGTAAAATGCTCTTAAATTATTCTTTGAAATCAATTATAAATCAGACCTATAAGAATTTAGAAATAATAGTTGTTGGAGACAGATGTACTGATGATACAGAAGAAAGTGTTAAAAATATTAAGGATAGTAGAATTAAATTTTTTAATATAGCAGAAAGACCAGAATATCCTGGTACTGATGGATCTTACGAGAGATGGCTAGTTGCTGGTACTTATCCATTTAATCTTGGTTTAGAATTGACAACTGGAGATTTTTTAACACATTTGGATGATGATGATTCTTTTACACCAGAAAGAATAGAAAAATTAGTAAGATTTATTCAGGAAAAGAAATGTGATGCAATACATCATCCATTTTCTTTTCCTGGTAATAAAATAATAGATTCTCATAATTGGGAAGTTGGACAAGTAACAACTAGCGCATTGTTTATGCATGGGTGGTTCAAAAATGTTCCGGCAAATATGGATTGTTATAAAATTCCTGAACCTGGAGATTGGAATAGATGTAAAAGAATTATGGAATTAGGAGCAAAAATAGAAAGATATCCAGAATTGCTAACTATCAAAAGTAAATAATGGAAAATATATATAATAAAGAAATATTAGTCATATCTTTAATATTTTATGATTTTGAAATAGTTAAAAAATATATTGATTTCATAGTAACTATTAAAGATAGAGCAGATATAGTTTTAATAGAGAATCATAGTGATTCATCTTTTAAAATTAAAGAGATATGTCTTGATTTATTGAATTCAAAAAGCATAATAAGATATTACTTGTTTGATGAAAATATTTATGGCAATGCAATTTCTACATTTTTATTTAATGGTGATATAGATATATCCAAATACACGTATATATTGTTAACAGATGGGGACTTATCTTGTAATGACCCTACTTGGTTGCAACAACAAATAGATATAATTAATAACAATCCAAATATATTTTGTTGTGGTGTGGATCTTTCTCAAGAAAATTTACCACTTTTAACTTTTCCCGATTCAAAAACTTGGATACCTACTCCAACAACTGCAGAAAAAGATTTTATAGAATGTCCTACAGGAGTTCAACTTTTGTTGTTTAAAACAGAAGTTTATATAAGTACGATAAATTACTTAAAAAAAGAAAATAAATTATTCACAGATGTTGATATGCTTGCATATTGTAGAAATATCCTTAAAAAGAGGTGGATAAAAACTAAAAACATAAAAGCATACCACCATACATGGGATGCTTATGCAGATTTGAATCATCCTTATACCATAGCAAAAAGAAAACTTTATGATAATCCAGAGTTAACTAATAAATATTGTGACTACACAATATATAGTTTTGATATAACTACTAATGATATTAAAATTGAAAAAATATTGAGGACTCTAATGAAACTAAATGTTGGATGCCTTTATCGTCACTATTCGAGTTGGATCAATATTGATATAGATCCTAATATTAAACCAAAACCAGACTTGGTACATGATGCTACTAAACCTTTTCCTTATAAAAATGGTAGTATTGATTTTATATATAGTGAACACTTTATAGAACATTTAACTCTTGATGGAGCTATTTCTTTTTTTAAGGACTCATTTAGAATGTTAAAACAGGGAGGAGTTATAAGAACAGCAACTTTTGATTTAGATGAATTACTTAAATGGCATTTACCAGAAAATCCAAATTGGAAAAAAGACGCACATTTGGACACTTTAGGATTAGGTTATATACAAACGAGAGCTGAATCTTTTAATATAGCTATGAGAAATTGGGGTCATCAATATGTTTATAATTTTGAAGAAATAGGTAGAAGATTGAAAGAAGTAGGTTTTTCTAATATAAGTTTATGTAATTTTAACAAAAGTTCCTACAAAGAATTGTGTGACATGGAAACTAGGGCAGAATCTAATTTAATAGTTGAAGCTACTAAGTAGGAGGTCAATAATGATACTAGGTATTTATGGGTCTGGTGGATTAGGACGTGAAATTTATGAAATTGCAGTAAGATATAATTCAATACATTCTTCATGGAATGAAATTATATTTATTGATGATTTTAATGAAGAAGGAAGTTATTTTGAAACAGAAAGAATTAAATTTAATGCCCTTCTTAACAACAAAGATGATTATGAATGTATTGTAGCTGTTGGAGAGCCTTCAGCAAGAGAAAAGTTATTCAATAAATTAATCAATGAAAATGTTAAAATTACATCTTTAATAGACCCTACTTCTTTAGTATCACCAACAGCAATTATAAATAAAGGTTCAATAATTTGTGAGTATGCAACTATACATACTGGTGTAGAACTTGGGTGCAATACTTTAATACAACCTTTTTGTGATATAGGACATGATATAAAAATAGGTGATCACAGTGTATTTTCTCCGCATAGTGCTCCTGGTGGCAGTACTGTTTTTGGTAAACGTGTTTATATAGGAATGCAATCAACTTTAATAGAAAAATTAACTATTGGTGATGATGTTATTGTTGCAATGGGTTCCACAGTTTTTAGGGATGTCCCTTCTGGTTCAACAGTAGTAGGAAATCCAGCTAGAGTAACTCGTGGAAATGATGAACATAAAGTTTTTAAGTAGGAGTCTTAAGAATGGAAAATGAAAAGAAAGGATTTAGTCTAAATGCAATTGAACTATTAAAATATCAACCTAATAGATATCCATTTCTAATGATAGATTATGTAACAGAAGTTATCCCAGGAGTTAGTGCAAAAGGCTATAAAAATTTAACTAATAATGAATGGTACTTTCCAGTTCATTTTATCAATGGACCTAATATGCCTGGTGTTCTCCAATTAGAAGCAACAATTCAAATGCTTACTGTAGCATTGCTCACGCTTCCTGGATTAGAAGGAAGTACTGTACACGGATTAAACTATGCAGTACGATGTAAGAAAGAAGTACTTCCTGGAGATCGTCTTGATATTGAAACTAAAATTATTTCATGGAAACGTGGTGTTTGTACAGGAGAAGGTATAGGATATACAAATGGTGAAATTGCTTGTGAGACAAATATAATGATATCAATACCAGAAATTTTTAAGCAATATCTTCCAAAAAGGTGACTGTCTTGGTACGTGTAGCAGATTATATAATTGAAAGAATTTATGATGAAGGGGTAAAGCATATATTTATGGTGACTGGTCGTGGAATTCTATTTCTATCTGACGCAGTTGCTCGTCATAAAGAAATTAAAAGTATCTGCACTCACCACGAACAAGCAGCAGCA
>Ga0315289_10004581_pt1 | contig 20564 bp, 15 predicted proteins | sample YL17G11_40_MG_FD_203452 | JGI IMG/M metagenome (GOLD analysis project Ga0315289, IMG submission 203452) | Sediment microbial communities from Yellowstone Lake, YNP, Wyoming, USA - YL17G11_40 | ecosystem: Environmental > Aquatic > Freshwater > Lake > Sediment | place: USA: Wyoming | collected... | reverse complement strand
GGGATATGATTCATATCTTTTCTCCTTGGAGAAAAGTCAAGGGACCAAAGCTTTTGAGATTTTTATTTCTCCTAAAATTGAATACCCTTTGTTTAAATATCTTTTAGCCCTGCCTCAATTAAAAAAAATTATCAAAGAGATTGAGCCGGATCTGATCAATGCCCATTTTATTCCCAATTATGGATTTTTAGGAGCGTTATCTAAGAGAAAACCCTTGGTAGTATCAGCTTGGGGTTCCGATGTTCTTATCTCCTCAAAAAAATCTTTTCTTCACAGATTAAGAGCTAAATATGTTCTTTCTAAAGCTGACCTGGTAACCTGTGACGGAATGAATATATTCCAGGAGTTGAGTGCTTTAGGTGTGGAAAAAGATAAAATAGTTCTTGCTCCAATGGGGGTTGAACTCGAAATGTTAAAAGAGCGTTCTGCCTCTGGCGGATTTGAAAATAAAGAGGAGATAATTATTTTAAGTATGAGAAGTCTTGAACCAGTTTACGATTTAAGAACCCTGATTAAAGCGATACCCTTGATAATTTCTCAAACTCATAAGAAATTAAAGTTCTGGATAATAGGAGAAGGGAGTCAAAAAGAAGAGTTGGTCAAGCTATCTTTGAATCTGGGTATTGAAAGAAATATTGAATTCAGAGGGTATATCTCCAGAGAAGAATTAAAAGACTGTTTGCAGAAAGCGGATATTTATATATCAACCTCCTTGTCTGACAGCACCTCAGTTTCCCTTTTAGAAGCTATGGCTTCAGGGCTTTTGCTGGTGGTATCGGATATTCCGGGTAATCGGGAGTGGATAGAAGAGGGAAAGAATGGCTTTCTTTTTCCGGTTGGAGATTATCAGGCTCTGGCTCAAAAAATTGTCTGGGTGATTAATGATTTCAAAGATATGGAGAAACCCCGGATGGAGAATCAGAAAATAATTAAAGAAAAAGCTCTATGGGAAGAGAATATGCAAATGATCGAAAATAAATTCTTAGAGTTATTAAAAAGATGAATATAACTGGCGGGCATAAAAAAAAGGTCCTGGTAATCGCTTACTATTTCCCGCCTTTAGGTATGGGAGGGGTGCAGAGGGTCTCTAAATTCGTTAAATATCTTCCTTCTTTTGGCTGGGAGCCAATTGTTCTAACGGTGAAAGATGTCGAGTATTTCAGCCGTGATGATTCGCTTTTGAAAGAACTACCTGAAGGGATAAAAATCAGTAGGACAGGCTCATTTGATCCTTTAAGATTGATATTTCTTTTCAGAAAATTCTTCCAAAGAAAAAAGAGTTACGGGGGAAAAACAAGCGACCCTGATCCCGCCTGCGGCGGGACAAGCAGGGTCGCACTACGAATTTTGAAAAAGAAAAAAAACGAGAGATTCTTCCCCCGCCAAAGGCGGGGTCAGAATGACATTTCCCTTTTTTCAGGTTTGCTAAAGTTTATTAACTTGTTTTCTTTTCCGGACAATAAGATCGGCTGGTTGCCGTTTGCCTTGATAAAAGGAATAAAACTCTGCAGAAGAGAAAAAATTGACCTTTTGTTTTCTACTTCTCCACCTCTGACCTGCCATTTAGTAGGTTACTTTTTGAAAAAGATTACCGGTACAAGATGGGTGGCGGATTATCGGGACCCGTATTTCAGTGATAAGGAGGGGAAAGCTCTCACTAATTTAAAAAAAATATTTTTAAAAAAACTGCAAAGGCTTTTTATAAAAAATGCAGATGGATTTATCGGAGTTACCCGGTTGATAGCTTCAGAACTAAATGAGATTTATCCTCAGGCTAAAAGATTGGAAGTAATTCCTAATGGATATGACCAGGAGGATTTTGAGCAAAAAATCTCAAGAGAAAAAGATATTTTCAGAATAGTTTATTTTGGAACCTTTAGCCCGGATTGCCCGGCTGAGCCTTTTTTTAAAGCCCTGCACAATCTGTTGAAACAGGAGAAAATCGATAAGGACAAAATAAAGATCATTGATGTCGGATTATCCGTAGGGATAGATATAGATAGACTACTTGATGAATTCAGATTAACAGAGATTACGGAATTGAAAGGGTATTATCCGCACCAGCAGGGGATACTGGAATTACTTAAAGCAGATCTGCTTCTGCTGACCCTGTCAGAATCTTCTCCGGCTATAATCCCTGGAAAAGCCTACGAATATCTGGGAGCGCAAAAGCCGATTCTAGCGATTGTTCCAAAAAAAGGAGAAACAGGTAGATTAATTGAATCACTTAATGCAGGCAAGGTCGTTTCACCAGAAAATATTTCAGGAATAGAAGAAGCAATCTTATACTACTATCGAGAATTTGAAAGTGGAAAATCTTTTTTGAAAACCGAGACAGTTGAATTAAATAAGCTTGAGAGAAAATATCTGACTTCAAAACTGGCTCTAATCTTTGATATGATGATGAAACAATAAGTTTATGTAACGGATTATCTTGTGTCATTCTGAGGGAATCCCGCTAAAAGTGGGATGGCCGAAGAATCTATGGATTCTTCTCCCTGCAAGAATCAGAATGACAGCTCGCGTAGCAGAGGTTTTAGACCTCTGCTGCCGAGCCCTGAAGGCTCGGCTACGCGTTTTATTTGATATGGTGTCGAAAGAATAACCTATGCCTTTACTTTCTATTATCATCGTTACCTGGAATAGCGAAAAGTTCATCAAAAACTGCCTGACATCTATTTTTAATACAAAAGGCTCTATAGATTTTGAGGTGATGGTGATAGATAATGCTTCTCAGGATGGGACTATAAAAATAATTAATGAATTCAAATCTGAGGTAAAACTGATTTGTAATCAGAAAAATTTGGGATATGCCAAGGGGAATAATCAAGGGATAGAAATTACCAGTGGTGAGTATATTTTACTTTTAAATCCGGATGTGGAATTGAAAGAAAAATGCCTTCAACTAATGCTTGATTTTATGGAGAAGCATACAGATATTGATGGTCTGGGACCCCAGCTTTTGAATCTAAATGGCACCATTCAGCCTTCTTGTAGGGAGTTCCCGGATTTTTCAATTCTCCTCTGGGAGATTTCAGGTTTGAGTTTCCTTTTCCCCAAGAGTAAAATTTTTGGCAGATGGAGGATGGGATATTTCGATTTTCAATCCTCAAGAGAGGTTGACCAACCAATGGGCTCCTGCTTGCTTCTGCGTCGAAAAACATTGGAGAATGCAGGGGTATTGGATGAGAACTTTCCGATCTTTTTTAATGATGTGGATTTATGTTACCGGATAAAGAAAGATGGAGGAAAACTTTATTTTTTTCCTGAGGCTAAAGCTTTTCATTATAAAGGAGGCTCAACACAGAAGGTTAAACCCGAAATGATAGCATCTGCTCATTTGAGTTTTTTCAAATTTCTTTTTAAATATAAAAAGGGGGTTTTAAATAAGATTTTAGTTTATTTTTCTGGAGCAGTACTGCTTTTAACTGTTTTATTCAGGCTTATCTTTTATGTCTGGAGAAAGGTCTTCGTAAAAAATTAAGCATAGTTAGAAAATAAAAAGCATATTTTAACATCCACTTCTGCAAATTTCCCTGGAAAAAACGTAGGGGCCATTCTAATTCGCTCTTTTCGCAGAGGGTTGAATCACAGGTTAAATCTGTTTGTTCTTTAAGTCTTTTAAGCTCAGCTTCGTCTCCTACGGATCCAAAGTCGGACATGTTATTCCCCTCTTCGATCATCCTATCAATTTTTCTCATTACCAAGACCGCTGTTCTTATTCTATTTTCTATCTTTTTATAGGTTCTTTCATTAAGCAGATTGTGTTTATATTTAATATAATTCATTTTAGATGCGGCATCATAGGTGCAAGAGACTATTTCCTCCCGGCTCATCCATTCGGTCTGGTAATTGAGCATATATCTCCAACTGGGACTTTCTAACGCTTTTCTATGTTCCTCCAAGGTTCGAAATATGAGCTTATAACCATATTTTTCAGGATTTTCAAAAATTAGACTGCCCGGGTCAAGAAAGGGAGCTAAGGGCGAGATATAAGGAAAAAGCCTTTTTTGAGAATTGAATTTACCTAAAAGATAATCGCAGTATTTTATAGTCTCTAACACAGAGTCATAGGTCTGGTGGGGAAGCCCGATCATAAAGAAAAGGTCGAATTTTCTGCAGTTAGCTTTTAAAGAATGTTCAATAAATTTTTCCAGAGCAGAATTATCATAATTTCTCTGGAAAGATGATCGGACCAGCGGGTCGTGGGATTCGGCTGAGATCTGGATGTTGAAATTTGGGATGACACAAGCTAACTGGTATAAAAATTTTTCAGGGGGGATGTCAAAGAATTCTATCACCACCTGATTTTTTATCTTTGTTTTTTTGAGCAGGCTCAAAATCTGGTAAGCATAGCTTTCTCCTGGCTGAAGCAGGTCTCCTAAGAGGAAAATTGGTCCCTTGAAGAAAAAGGAGATCTTCTTCAGGTCTTTAACCACTAACTCCGGATCTCGAAAAGCTGGCTTATCTCTCAGGCAGAAATTAGAATAGGCAAAGGAAGAGCCGCCGCAGGAAGTGCAGTTTTGAGTACACCCCTTGCAGGTAAAGATAGCGGTGATAGGGTATCTTCCCCAATCGTAAAAAGGGAAATAACCCAAGAGGTCTTTGTCTCTTAAAATTGCCCTTATCAGATGAGGGTAATCCAACCCAACGCCATTTAAATTTTCGGGGATGAAAGTTAAAGAGTTTATCCGCACCTCATTTTTTTTATCCTTGTAGGTCAGATTTGGCACGGAGAATAAACCTTCTTTTCCCTTGAGTGCCTGAATTAACCTGAAAAGAGGATTCTCAGCTGAATCCCCTCTTATCACAAAATCGACCTGCGGATAAAAAATAAGCTCTTTATGAAAGTAAGTTGCAGATAGTCCTCCGAATATGACTTTTGCCTCAGGATGGTATTTTTTTATGAGCCTGGCAATCTCCAATCCTCCTTGAGAATGAGGGAGCCAGTGTAAATCTATTCCAAAAGCTAAGCTTTTTAAATTTTTTATCTCTTGCTCTACATCATAATCCGGACTGGAAAGCATCTTTACAGCTAAATTTATTATCCTGACCTTTAAATTCTTGCGAGTTAAATAGGAGTAAAGGGAGACAAATCCAAGTGGATACATATCAAATACCGGAGTAGAGGGAATAACGTCACTTATGGGCCCGAACATAATCGAGCGTTTGCGGAAGTCATATACGCTGGGCGGATGGAGCAAGATTAAATCATACATAGGTTGTTCCCAAAATAAATAAACGGGATAAATTTAGTTTATGCTGGATGAAAATTCAAGGGTTTTGTGAAACAGATTCGCTATTGGCTGTTCGACAAATTAAACTCTTATAAAGGTGCTGGATAAAACTCACTGCAAAGATTACCATAATCGGTATTATGGGGAAATGGAATCTGTCTTCTCCGAAGAAAATGAAATGAACTCCGCACCAATAGATTAAAGTATAGAACAGGAGATTCCAGACTGGAGCATTATATGGATTTTTAAAAAGATAAATATAAATACCGCACAAAAACAAAAGCAAGATAAAAGAATAATAGATTTGGCTTATCAATGCAAAGATTATAAAGGGTGATAGTTCCCTTGTCCCTGCAACCTTTATCAGATCCCAGTATAAAGCATATAAATCACCTGCAAAAAGGAAAATCTCCTTTTTTATTCCCAGGAGTATAAATCTAAAAGGGTTATTTTTTATATATTTAATCCCTAACTTAAAACCCAACTTGTCAGCTGATTTCTCATCGCTCAATGTATCAAAAGGAGTAACTGAAGGCCAGTTGAAACTTCCATTGGCTAAAGGATTATTACCTACCCATAAATCTATACCTCCATTAGTGGAGATTACGCCGTAGTTCATAATCTTCTTATTCCTTATCATCCAGGGGGATAAAAGTAAAAGCATGCCAATGATGATTAGTACCACTCTGCCAATCGCTTTAGTAACAGATAGTTTTAACCGGATAAAGTAAATTAGCACCACTAAAGGGAACAACAAAGTCAGAGTCCGGGTTAAGGTAGCCATACCCAAAAAGATACCAGCCACAAATAATAAAATAAATCTGTTCTTAGTCTCATCCAGAAATAGAAGTAGATAAAGAAATAGTATGAAAAAGAAAGTAAAAAGCATCTCCGAAAGAAATAGTCGGGTAAAGAAAATCTGGCTGGGGAAGAAAGTCATTAGAATCAGAACCAGATTAGCGAATTTCCGGTTAGCTAACTTTAGAGAAATTAGATAGCTGAGATAACCTATTAGTAAAGAGAGGATTATATGGCTGAACTTCCCTGCAAAATGACTGTGATCGGTAAGTCGAAATATCAGAGAAAGGAAGAAAGGATACCCTATAGGGAGGTAGGCGGAGGTTCTGTCATCATCAGCCATATCCGAATAGCGCCCTTCACTGGCCAAAAGATGCGCCGCATTACAATACCATCCTGGATCAGAAACTAAAACATCCGGGGTAGTAATAATCCAGAGTAATCTAAACAGAAAAGCCAGGACCAGAATGGAGAAAATGAATTTAGTTTGATTTTTAGGTGCTAAGAGAGCATCGATTTTTTTAATCCATTTGAGCGGGACAAAAAGGAGTAAAATCAATAAAGCACCTATGCTGGTCAAGGTTAATAATAATATTTTTACTCTAAGCAGGGTAATAGGAGCAATATCATTATCCAGGCTTAAATGCAGAAACAGTCGGGATAAATAGGAGAAATTCAGATAGAAAATTGCTCCACTTAGAAAAAGGAGTATTGAAAAACAGAGGTAGAAAATGAGGTTTCTTTTAGTGAAATGTTTATAGAGCATATTTTGATTTTAATCTAAACCAATAGACTTGTCAAGTTTTTTAGGATAAAACGGCAGATAAAAGATAATGACGGATGACGAATATCGGATAAAAAATAATAAAATAAAAATCTGGTAAACCCATCTTGCCCTTAAGATAGGTTATCATATCCCACCTTGTGGGTAAATCCGAATTTGGATCCTTAGGAGTGGGGATACCAGATATTTTTCGGTTTTCGTTTCACATCTTACTTCTAACAATTTTTTATTTTTTTATTGACTTTTTGTATGGAAAAAATATAAATTGAAACAATTTGTGATAAAAGTAACAAACTTTTAACAAGGAGTTCCTCTATGGATGAAAGGGTAAGTTCAGGCGGGGCTTATGGATGGTTCCTCCAGAGGCTCACCGGGCTGTTCCTGGCTTTCTTCCTGATTATGCACCTAAAGGTGCTTCACCTGACGGATAAATGGCACCTGGATTTTCAGGTGGTAACAGACAGGCTTCATTCCAGCGCCTGGTGGCAGATCTTCTACCTATTCTTTGTGCCGATTGCGGTTTTTCACGGCTTCAACGGTTTCTGGGGAGTGATTGAGGATTACCGCCCGTCTAAAGGTGCAGGTAAAGGAATAAAAGCTCTGCTCTGGATAGTGGGTATCTTTATGTGCATCTATGGGTACCTGGCTGTTAATCAACTTTTGAGGAAAGGAGCCTGAAGATGTATAATAAAAAACCTGGTTTAATAGGACATTATTTCAAAGAGATTAACTTAAACCCAAATATGGGAACCTGGTCCTGGTTTTTACACCGGATAGCCGGAGTAGTCTTGTTTTTATATCTTTTCCCTCATTTCTTAGTCACCAGCTCTTATTTTCTTACCGGCTCAACTGAAAAGTTTGACTTCTGGACCAAAGCTGTTCAGACTCCCCTGTTTCATTTTCTGGAGATCTTCTTAGTTGGGGCAGTGGCTTTTCATCTGTTGAATGGATTAAGGATAACAATAGCTGATTTTTTCTTTATGACCAAACAGCAAAAAGGGCTTTTATGGGTGGCTATGATAATCTTTATACTGGTGATGGTGATAACAGTGGTTATATTTGTCCCCAGGGTTCTGGCTGATTAAAAAAGGAGAGAGGAAAGATGATATTTCATGAAATATTAATAGTAGGTGGGGGGTTAGCCGGGATGAGAGCGGCAATAGAAGCGGCCAAAAAGGTCAAGGATGTGGCTATAATATCCAGGGTCCACCCGATGAGGTCGCATTCGGGTGAAGCGCAAGGTGGAATAAATGCGGCTTTAGCCAATGTGGAAAAGGGAAAGGATGATACGATTGATAAACATGCCTTTGACACAATCAAAGGAAGCGATTTCTTAGCTGACCAGGATGCATCAGAATATTTGACTTATCAAGGGCCTGAGACTATTTTTGAGATGGAGCACTGGGGTTGTCCTTTTAGCCGGACACCTGAAGGGAAAATCGCACAGAGACCATTTGGAGGAGCAGGATATCCCCGAACCTGTTATGCGACTGATAAAACCGGCTTATATCTGTTACAGACTCTATATGAACAGATTATAAAGGAGAAGGTCAGGGTTTATGAGGAATGGGTGGTCTTTGCCCTGGGTTCAGAGGGAGATAAGTGTTATGGCGTGATAGCCTACGACCCGAATTCAGGCGAGTTGGTTCCAATGGGTGCTAATGCGGTTATCTTTAGCACTGGCGGTATCGGTAGAATCTATTCAAATACCACCAATGCGCTGACCAATACCGGGCTGGCAATGTCAGCCCCTTACTGGGCAGGCGTTCCCTTAAAAGATATGGAGTTCGTGCAGTTTCACCCGACCAGCTTAGCCAAGTCTCATATTTTGATGACTGAAGGATGCCGGGGAGAAGGTGGTTATCTGATCAATAATAAGGGTGAAAGGTTTATGAAAAATTATGTTTCGGAGACGGTGATGGAGTTAGGTCCCAGAGACATAGTTTCCAGATCTATCCAGACAGAGATACTCCAGGGAAGAGGATTTCCGGATGGCTCAATTCATTTAGATTTACGGCATTTAGGTGCCGCCAAGATTATGGAAAGGTTACCCGGGATAAGGGATATATGTTTAAACTTCATCGGAATAGACCCAATCTATGAGCCTATACCTATAACTCCAGGCACGCACTACAGTATGGGTGGAATAGACACGGATATCGATGGTGCCTGCAGGATGAAAGGGTTATATGCGGCTGGTGAATGCGCCTGTGTAAGTATGCACGGGGCAAATCGTTTAGGAGGAAATTCCCTTTTAGATACGATCGTCTATGGTGCCAGAGCTGGAAAGAAGGCTTCGGAATATGTGAAGGATAAAGAGAAAGGACCAAAAATAAAGGTGTTAGAAGAGGCATCAAAAAGAGAGGAAAGCCGGATTGCCGAGTGGAAGAAAGGAACAGGTGAGGAGAATCCTTATAAGATTAAAAGTGAGCTCTCACAGGTGATGGTGGATAAATTAGGGATTTTCAGAAACGAACAGGATATGGCTAAAGGTTTAGAAAAGGTCAAAGAACTTAAAGAAAAGTCAAAAAAGCTCAAGCCAGCTTTTAACGGTAAAAGGTATAATTATGATATCATAGGTTTTTATGATATGAAAGGGAACCTGGATGTGGCTGAAGCTATTGCCCTTGGGGCTTTGACCCGCAAGGAGAGCCGCGGTTCTCATTCCAGAAGCGATTTCAAGACCAGGGATGATGCAAACTGGCTCAAACATACTTTAACCTATTTCACCGAGACCGGACCGCGTTTGGATTATTCACCGGTCAAGATAACCAAATATAAACCCGAGGAGAGGAAATATTAATATGGTTGAATTCAATATCTTTAGATATGATCCGGATAAAGGGGGGGAACCTTATTTTAAGAATTATAAATTTGAGCCAGAGAAAGGGATGACGGTCTTAGAAGGTCTAATCTACATAAATGAGAACATGGATCCGTCCGTAGCTTATCGGGCTTCCTGCCGGGAAGCGGTCTGTGGCTCCTGCGCTATGCACATAAATGATATGTACCGCTTAGCCTGCAAGACCCAGATCTCTGTAATGGGGGATAAGATTACCTTAAGACCTCTGTCTCACCTTCCGATCTTGAAAGATTTAGTAGCAGATTTGGGTCCTTTCTTTGAGCATTTTAATGAGATCAAGCCATATTTTATCCCCAAGGAAATCCCACCTCAGAAGGAGTATATTCAGTCGATTGAACAGAGGAAAAGGATCGATGCCTGGCTGGATTGTATTTTATGCGGTGCCTGTTATGGCTCCTGCCCCGTTGCGGGGAAGGATGAAAACTATTTAGGACCTCATGCCCTGCTTAAAGCTTTGAGATTTGTGGATGATTCCAGGGATGGCGGCGCAAAAGAAAGGATTGCGGTTGTCGCCAGAGAAAACGGGGTCTTTAGATGCCATACCGTATTCAACTGCCAGAAGGTCTGTCCTAAGGATTTGGACCCGAGCGGTGCTATCGCCAGGTTGAAGATGAAGACGGTGTTTAAGAAATATTAGATAAAAGATGATAAACCCGCTCCTGCGGATCCGTTTATAGGACTTGAGAGCAAGGCGGGTTTACCTGTTTCGTGAGGAGTTTTTCGTAGGGGCGACCCTCGTGGTCGCCCGTTTTTTTTATTTAGTAGTGCGACCCTTTTCCTAATAACGGAGACTACGAGCCAGCCCGCCCTTTGGGCGTCTGGCATAGCCACCGTAGGACAGGGTCGCTCAAACAACCGTCAGGTCGGGGGACCCTGACGGACACTTTGAGATGGTCTTAAGCTTAAAGTTTAAATACTGTCGGGATAAATTCTAACATAATCTATAATACCGTCTTGTAGTTTTTCTCGAGCTAACTCAACAATCCTTTCGTCAATCATTTTACAGAGTTCAAGGCCTTTGATTTTTTCGTCATAAACAGAGTAAGTATTGAAACAAACCTCTTCATCATTATAACCTAATATCTTAGTTGATTTATTACGTTGTCGACGTTTAAGGATAATGCCAGTAACTAATTTGTATTCTTGCCTGTTAAGAAAACTACCAATCTTAACATATTTTCCATGACCCTGTATGTCCTTTGGATTATAAATCTCGAGGAACACGCCCCGACTGCCACCTTTGCGGTGAGTTTTAAGCTTTGTTGGTTTGGCAACTTCTTCTACGACTTGCCACAATTTCTCCACTAAGTCGTCAAAACGATTGTCAAAGTCTATATGTGGGCGTTCTTCTTCAACAAACCGTGCTTGACGCTCTTGCTTGAGCTGAATTGCTTCTTCTTGTGCCTTATTCAACCTATCTTTAAAGTCATCCACGGCTATATCCTTTTTGGGTCATTCATTCCTTCAATTATCGAAATTCTTCTTCTTTTATCCTAATAAATAATAACATAGTAATAGAAAAAATCAAGGTAAATTATGGTGAAAACCCAACCCAAATTGAAACAGGGGCAGGGGGGTGCATAGCCTCCCCCTACCCCTTTGATCATATTTTTGAATTGGGTAAGAGGATTTGTGAGAAGATTCACCCCACCGTGCAACTCACTATATTTTTCTTCAGCAAGGAAATTGTGAGTGATAGGGTGGGTAACTAAACTATCCCTTTAGACCAGCACGCAGTGTCAAAATATTTTCAGGTGGCTACGTCCCCAAATGGACGATTTTCGAACTTTTCTTGCAAGTTTGGAACAGCCCATGCCTGATGCTTCGCCCCTATTAGCCTCTGTGTAAGCTTCGTAGAATCAACGGATTATACAGTTCCACGCCTATCCAAACAAGAACAGGGACGCCCATCAGTATGAGAGGCCAAGGGAACCACGAACGCCTTCAACATTAGGGTAAAGTAATCCCTTAAGAGATAGGGTAGTCACCATCTGCCACAAAGTCACTCAAGATAACAGGGACACGTAGAAGTTTTTCCCGAGTTTGGAAAGAAGGGAGACACCCAACCCTGCAGAGGTCATGGCGAAGACCAAAAAGCCCAGTCACAATATAATGGAAACATTAGTTTAATAGGATAGTGTGAGACCGCCCAGCCCCAAGCCCCTTGTCGGAATACACCATTTGGAGCAAGGAAAAACTTGACCAGTTTCGATTTTTTAGTTGACTTAGCAGAGGGGATTGACTAAAATAGATATGTTAATCTACTAATATCATAGATTGGCGTTCTGTAAGCGAGCGTTTAAAGAACGATTTTAGAGGGAGAAGGATTTATGTTTGGGGGAGATCTCAGACACGCAAATCTGCTCATTAATTCCTGCCTTTTTGGGGGGTTCTATGGGATGGTATGGGGAGTTCAAAGATGTCCCCTTTCTGTGAACAAAATCTTTTTTGGGAGTCTTCTGATATCTTTCCCCTTTGAAAAGATCATGGTGGAGGGAATGCTCAAAAAAAGCTATAAGATAAGGAGGAAGCTATGCCCGGAAAACCAACGAAGTATCAAGAACGGATTAGAGTCTTGCGTGAGCAAGCAAGAAATGGCAAAATGAGAGCGATGGAGGAGTTGTACAAAAGGTACCACGTAAATGAAATAATGATTAACAATGAACTCGTAAACCTAAAAGAAAAGTTTGCGTGATCTGTGACCAGTTAGTAATGAGGTAAAGAAGCTGGGGGTCCCCAAAATGGACGAGTTTAGAACTTTTTTGATATCAGAGTATTGTGATATACACGCCAAATTAGTTGAGTTCTGTCATTGGGTGCCTTATGGGACGATGTTAGAACCTGTTTCATGGTCTCAAGTTAAGTTTACCCCGACCATGTTTACACTATTTCTTCTCTGACTACCCACAGGGCGTCAAAATATTTTCAGGCTGCAAAAAGAAAAGGGACAGGCTTCATTTGTCTGTCCCTTTGTTAATAGGTAATTTTCCTATCTGGTTGATAAGAACTTCTTTTTAGCTACAAGGCGCTGGTCCACCTTTGAACAAATAGTTGATTAAATAAACCACATCAGAAACAGTTACTTTACCATCGCAGTTGACATCACCTAAGTACACAGGGTCTGGGGCCGGTCCTCCTTTGAACAGATAATTGATCAAGAAAATCACATCCGAGACGCTCGTTTTCTTATCCATATTCGCATCTCCACGCAGATATTCGATTACCGGATAAGTGTATGAATCAACTTGGTCTGGTGGTGGAATGGGAAAATTTTGTGCCAGAGGTTTATCCTCGTTTCCGTCTAATTTTATGGCTAGAGAATAGTGGCCTGTGTCAGCATCAGGCTCCCTTTTGACTTCAACAGTATATTCACCCAATAAGGGGCCAGGAATGGTTACTTTATCCTGGTCATTAGTGGTATCATAGGTGGCATCTGGTATGGTGTTGAAGTCTATCCCGATTGAATCTCCAACTGGGTCAGTTACTATTAAATCCACTGGGGAATAGGCGAAAAAGAATAAGGTATCAAAAGCCAGAGTATAGAAAGCTGTAACCAGCAAATTATCCATCCAGGTATCATTAATCGTGGTTGTATAGACCATGAACTTGATTTCCTGTGACTGTCCAATATGCATATTTGTATCATAAACCGTAGTATCAAATTTCACACCTCCATCAGAAATCCTGACACACTTGTACTGAATTTTCCCCTCGGTGAAAATCACTGTATAGTGAAAATCAGCATATTCAAGAGGGAAATCCGCATCAATGATAAAAGGGCTTGAATTTCGTCGAATTCTGACTTTGTGAACTAACCCAAAGTTATACGCAGCCATACCGTTCCATAAGAAAAATGTATCAGTTGCAACTCTAATTTCCACCTCATTATGCAAACCAAAGTCGCTGTAAGAAATATTTCCATCATATTCCATTCTAATTCCAGTAGCACCAGAAGGCAATGTTCCGAGCCTTTTTAAACTTGCTCCACCATCAGTAACTCTTGCCCATAGTCGGCCATTTTCGATCCCTGGACCACCTCTTATCAATTCTTGAGTCCAGCCTGCAGGTATTTGATTGTCATTCAGGTCATGAAATTCATAGTCTGGGAGTAGCCCAATGTAACTCCACATATCTTTATACATTGCAGTATCATTTGTTCCTCCTATAAGTATTGCTTGACCAAGACTATCGTGGAAGACCATCTGAGCATTACTACGAGCCCCTGGTCCTTTTACAGCCATTTGAGTCCACTCAGAACCATTCCATTCCCAGGTATCATCGAAATGCCTAGTGGGGTAAAACCCATCTTTCCCACCAAACAGGACAGTTTGATCCTTTATTGGGTCATAAGCCATAGTATGAAATACTCTACCTGGAGGCCCTCCGCTATCAACTTGTACCCAGTTAGTACCATCCCATTCCCAAGTATCATTAAAAACTTCACCACTATAGTGCGTTTGACCTCCAAATAAGATGGATCTCTGTCGCTTCTCGTCAAAAACCATACGGGCGAACATCCTTGCGCTTGGACCACTTGTACTGCGTAATTCCCAGTTATTTCCATCCCATTCCCATGTTTCGCCAATTATTGTCTGGTAATATGAACCTCCAAAAAGCACCACCCTCTGTCGATTTCTATCATAAGCGATGGCACAGTTAGCTCGGGCAGATGGACCTGAGACGACCTTTTCTGTCCAATTAGAACCGTCCCATACCCAGGTATCTCCTAAGTAATTATCTGGTCTTGTCCATCCTCCGAACAATAATACATTTGCACGTGCTTCATCGTAAACCATTGCGCAGTTACCACGTCTGAAAGGACCTGAAGTATCTACTTGTACCCATTGAACTCTATCCCATTCCCAGGTATCTCCATATAATGTTGCAAAAGTTTCATCACCACCCCCAAACACAACTAAGCGATCTCTGTTAACATCATAGGCACATCCCATGCCACTCCTTGCAGGTCCAGTGGAATCAATAAAGACCCAGCCATTGGCTAAATCCTCTTGTCCTTTATATATTTTTGCCCAAGCATTCTCAACAGACTGAGCGAATGCAGGAACATTTACCAAAAGCAAAACCACCAAAATGATTAGCTTCTTAAACATCCTTCCTCCTTTTTAAGGTTAGAGGAAACAAGGTTCTTAACAATTACTTATTCAATAAAAGGATAATGCAAAAATAAGAAAAGTCAAGGGAAATTCCTTCACTAAACCCTCAGACAAGAGACCCCTGACAGGCTTTAAGTAGGCATAGTCCCAAAAAGGAATCCTTTATTATTCGAGTTGTATCCCAAAGTTACAGGGGTGGGGGGTAGCCAACCCATATACCCGTTTGTTTTAATTTTTGAATTGGGTGAGAGAATTTAACTTAAATATTGTCTGAAAATCTTACTCAAACTCCTCGATCACCGGCACCGCTTGTCAAAGGATTTTCGAGTTAAGAAAAGCTACAGACGAGTGTCGCATGTTTCTGTATGAGTAGATCCTACCAAGCTATTTCATCAGCACCATTTTCCGGCACTTAGCAGAATCTTCAGTTTGTATTCTGTAAAAGTAAATACCGCTGGCTACCTCACGGTCGCGGTCAGCCTTTCCATCCCGACAGAGACATAGGGCGTCAAGAGATTATTAGATTGGCAATGCCCAAGCGCAGATCTGCTTCGGAGGGGATTGGTAATTGGGTACTACAATCTGCACCTTTTTTCACCAGCTTTGCTTTCAGCTTTTACATCAGGGTCAGGTTTAATGAAACTGTTTCGGTAGTTTTTCGTAGATTGAACTGTAAGATAAAGGCAAATGATTTAAGCTTGCGGTATCGGTGACTTTTCATCTTATGAGGAGTGATCAGTCCAATACAGGAGGGATTGATTTGAGAATAGTGTCTAGATTAACATTCGTATTACTCTTAGCAATTGTTCAATGTAATTTTCAGCAAAAGAGTAAGGAAGATAGTTATCCACCATTCGTTTTCGAACAGGGTAGCAGTACTCTTGATATACCATTTAGAATTGTGGACGACCTTATCGTTATTTCTGCTAAACTAAATGATTCAATTATTGTTGATTTATTTTTAGATACCGGTTTTGGGAATGATGGCATCTTGTTGTTTAATCCCGAGATAGGCAAAAAGCTTAACCTTAATTACGTTACCCAGATGCCGCTTGGAGGTGGAGGGGATGAAGAAACTAAAATCGCCAATGTTGCACAAGGTGTCAGCCTTTCTCTTGAAGGGATTAAGTTTAATAATCTACAAACTCTAGTGGTGACTGAAAAGGAAGATTTCGAGGACCTACCGGTTGATGGAATCATAGGTCGAACACTGTTTAACTGTATTCTTGAAATCGATTATGACAAAGGTCATATAAATCTCTACGATCCCAATCTGGAAATATCTAAAGACTTAGGAACGGAATTCAATCTGTCATTTACTTATGGTGTCCCGGTGGTTGAGGGAGAGGTATTAATCGATAAAGAGAGTATTCCAGTGAAACTTATTGTCGATACAGGGGCGGGATTACCGTTTTTCCTTTTTACATATTCGAACACAAAAATCAGGATACCCGGGAACTGCATCTCGGCTAAGAATGAAGGGCTGAGCGGAATTATGTCTTACAAATTAGGTAGAGTCAAATATTTTAAGATTGGGGAATTCGTATTTGATAATCCACTTACAGCGTTTTTAGAGGAGAATTCAATGGGCACAGCAAGTGTTCTGGGACAGAATGGGTTTGTCGGTCACCAAACATTACAAAAATTTAATGTGGTCTTTGACTATTCCGGAAATAAGATGTTTTTGAGGCCTAATAATCAGTATTTGAGAGAATTTGAATTCAATATGGCTGGTTTGGTATTAAAAACAAGGCCTGACGGGAAAATCATTGTTTTTGATGTGGTGGAGAATTCACCTGCGTGGCAAGAGAATATTAAACCGGGTGATTTAATTACAGCAATAAAGGACGAGGATGTCAGCAGATTAAGTTTTACCGAGATTTACAAGCTCTTTAGTCAAGAAGGCGAAAAGACAAAGTTGACACTGCAAAGAAAGTCGAAACAATTTGACTGCCTGTTAACTCTAAAGCGGATTATTTAAAAAAATAGTATTACGAGAATATATTAGAGTTTATTTTCAAGATGTGGACCTATGATTTGATATCTGCTTCCCCTTAACTCTCTCCTCAGGTAGATAGAAAGATGTTAGGAGTGAACTAAGTGGTAAAACCCCCTCAATGAATTATGATTTCTAATCATAATCCGATCTTCATTGAAACAGTGCTGATTCAGTTACTAAATCTCCCCAACTCTTTGATGAAAGCAAAAGGAATCCATTACAGCGTATCGGGTGAAATCAAAAGATGAATATCAGTTTGCTCTGGGGGGATAGCCTCCCCCTATCCCCCTCTCATCTAATATTCAAATTGGCAGAGAGAATCTAAAGCTAATTTTATGGGCAAAGATTTCTGAAGAAGGTTTAACTTATTTCCATTTTTTACTCCATTGTTACTGCTAAAAAGTTCTTTACATCAATTATCTTATTAATTAAATTTATGAAGAATTTTGTATGAAAAAAGAATCTGAAGATAAAACCCAGGACAATAAATCTTTTCTAAGATTTAACCTGCTTATAGCTCTTCTATGTGGGCTTTTGATTTTGGCTCATTTTTTCTCTTCTTTTTTCCCGAAAAGCAGACTCTGGGGGATTAACCATTTAGCTTATTTTCCCCTGTGGGTGAGGCTTGTTTTCACCTTTCTGGGGCTTTTAATCCTTATCCCCTGGATTAACTCAAAGATTTATAACCTCCTTGATCAAATTCTTTCTTTTTTTCAGAGGGTTTTTGAAAAGAAAAAAGTTTTAAGTTATTCTCTTTTGAGCTTGATTTTTATGTTTTTCTTCTGGTTTTTGAGGACCAGAACACATTTTTTAGGGGATGGTTACATATATATCTCCAATCTGAAATCTGAAAAGTACTTGAGAATCGGATTTGAACCTTTGGAGATTTTTACTCATCTTTATATCTACAAGTTTTTGAAGCTCTTTTTTACTCCTTCGGCTGAGCTTGTCTATGCTGGTTTAAGTATTGTAGCTGGTGGAGTTTTCATTCTTCTTTTATTCTTTTTAACAAAGATTTTCTCTGAGGATAGATTTGATCGATTATTTATCTTTTTTCTATTAATTTTTTCTGGAGCAACTCAGCTTTTCTTGGGTTATGTTGAACACTATACTTTGACTTATGTCAGCGTGTTTGCCCATCTATATTTCTCTATAAGATATCTTCAAGGGAAAGTTAAAATCTATTTGCCGATTCTTTTCTGTGCCCTATCCACAGCCTTCCATTTCTCCTCAGCTTATCTTTTGCCTTCTCTTTTTTTCCTTTTTGCCCTGAAAAGAAAAAAGGGGGAACTGGTTTTCAGTATTAAAAGGGCGTTTCCATATCTTTTAATTCTAATTTTTTATTGGGGCTTTCAATCTATTATGTATGGAGCATGACTCCGCTTTTATTTGAGAATTTTGTTCCTCTATTAAAAGGAAGAACGTATGCCCCTGACTATACTCTTTTTTCTTCTTATCACCTTTTAGATATTTTTAATCAGCATCTTCTCATTTCCCCAGTTGGAATTATTTTGCTCTTGAGCTTATTTGCGGCCTATAAAAAGAGAATAGAATTCAAAAACCCGATTATAGTCTTTTTAATAATAGTCTCCATTGCTCAGATATTATATCACTTTTTAGTGGACCCGAAATTTGGTGCAGTCAGAGATTGGGATTTGTTATCCAGTGTGGCTTTAGGTTATACACTGTTAGGAGTTTATCTATTCGTAAGTTCAGTCCAATCTAAAAGATATTTAACAATAATTTTGATTTTTATAGCTTGTTTCAGTACACTTCCATGGTTCTTAATAAATTCAAATACTGAAAAATCAATTTACCGATTTGATTATCTTTTGAATTTAGATCTAAAACGTAGTAGGACAGGACTATATTTATTATATGACTACTATGCTAAGGAGAATAGATTCCGAGAAGCAAATGAAGTGGGTAAAAAAATGTTCGAAGCATTTCCAGAGGACTCCTTAAATCGGGCAGCTAAAACCTATACGAATGTGGGTGACTATGATAAGGCCACGGAATTATTAAAAAAAGCAATAGAAATAAACCCAAGCTTTCTCGACTCTTATAGTAATTTAGGCATAATCTACCTGAAACAAGGAAAGGTAGACAAGGCTTTCGATGAATTTCTAAGGCTTATTCGTTTAAATCCATTTAATTCAGCCTTTCATGTGAATTTGGGGTATGCTTTACTTGGCAAAGAAAGACTGGATGAGGCCTTAAAAGAATTTAAGAAGGCTGAAAAACTTGGCTTAAAAGAACCTGGTGCTTTCTGTGACATTGCTCATATATACTTGAGATTTGGAGAAACGGAAAAAGCTATAAAGTCATATAAAAAAGCTCTTAAGATAGACCCGGGGTTTTATTATGCTCATTCAGGATTAGGCCAGATTTATCTGGATAAATATTTCTTAGATGAAGCTCTGGTTGAATTCGACCAGGCTGTAAGGTCAAAACCAGATTATGCTCCAGCCCATTATAATCTTGGTTTTGTTTATTCTCGGAAAGGGTTAAAGGAAAAAGCACTTGAAGAGTTTGAGCTGTTTTTAAAATATAGTTCAGATGAGACTAAAAAAGAAGAGGTAAAAGGCTGGATACTAAAACTTCGTTCCCAGAATCCCTGACAAGCTTAATAGTTTATTAAATGAGGAAAATCCGTAGTCCGTAAGGACAGAGCATTGTTCTGTCCCTGCAAATTACGCAGGCTTGATAAATCAAGCGACTACAACAGATGTGAGATATAGAGATTCGATTTATCGAATTTGAATTATCCCTGCGGGGAAGTATCTAAAACCCCATCTTAACCCTTCATCATTTTACCCATCAAGCCGATAATTAGAATAGCGAAAAAGCCCCCTGATATAAGGAGGCTAAGAATAGATGTTATTTTAGAAAATTCTTTACCAATGGATTATCTCAGACTACCCAAGCATAAGGAAAAAATAGGTTACCGTGGAAATACCTATGCGGTTGAAACCGAATACGATCCGTTATTGGACCGGGTATCGGTTAGATTCTTTAAGAATCGGAGGCTGGTCTCCTCCCGGTCGATAAAGATCAGGGAAATTCATCTGGAAAAATCCTCTGACCGGACTGAGATAGAAAAGATAAAAGAGAAGATCGCTTATTATCATAGAGAAGAGTATGCTCTGCTCCTCTCACTTTTCGAGCTTTCCCAGAAGTTAAAAGTCTCAGGTGATGGACCTTCTCACCATAGTTTAGGGCTGATCTTTTTAGGGCGGGAGCTTTTAGAGGAAGCCAAGGAAGAATTCTTAAGTGCTCTGGTGAAGACCCCCAATTATTCCCTGGTTTACAATCATTTAGGCATAGTCTATCTGAAGTTAGGGATGGTAGATGAGAGCATAAAAAGTTTTCAGTCTGCCCTTAAGATCAACCCTGATTTTGCAGATTATCATCATAATTTAGGGAATGCGTTCCTGGAAAAGAAAAATTACTTAGAGGCGGAAAAGGAGTTTAAGGAGTCTTTGAGACTGAATCCGAGATACCAGGAAGTTTATCTTAATTTAGGTTACAGTTGTCTGGAGCGGGGGAGGGAGGATGGGGACATAAGCACAGATACCATCTTGAAAGAAGCTTTAGATAATTTCAAAAGGGCTTATCAACATGGTCTTAATAAAGATCTGCGCATGGAGGAACTTCTTGAGAAAGCGTTTACCTGGGAAGACCTCTCCCGCATCTATATGCTGTTGAGAAGTCTTCTGACTGAAGGGAGCAGTATGGATATCAAATCGCTTTGCGAATATTTCAGATT
>Ga0315289_10004580_pt1 | contig 20566 bp, 11 predicted proteins | sample YL17G11_40_MG_FD_203452 | JGI IMG/M metagenome (GOLD analysis project Ga0315289, IMG submission 203452) | Sediment microbial communities from Yellowstone Lake, YNP, Wyoming, USA - YL17G11_40 | ecosystem: Environmental > Aquatic > Freshwater > Lake > Sediment | place: USA: Wyoming | collected... | reverse complement strand
CCGCAGGCTCCAGTTGTAACGATGAGAACCTCTGCACCCTCAGCGACACCTGCAATGCTGCTGGTGCCTGCGTGGGAGGCCCTGCAATGACGTGCCCTGCGCCTTCAGGTATTTGCCAGGTTGCTTCGTGCAATCCCTCGACTGGGGTTTGCGGCTCGACCGCTGCTCCGGACAACACTATTTGCTACCCGTCTCTTTCGGACCCGAACGTAGATGGACGTTGTCGAACCAGTGGTGGAGTTACCAACTGTCGAACGGCCGTGATGGGCGCATCGTGCTCAATCACTTGCTACGAAGGAACGTGCAGCCCCACAACGGCCCACTGTGTGCCTTGCGGTGCTGTGGGACAGCCATGCTGCGCAGATGGACCGCCTCTGTACAACGCCCCGGCCACCAACTGTCGATTCGGACTTCCAAATCGACTCTGCTGTGTACCTACGGCCACCTGCTCCGGAAGTGGCAACACCTGTCAGTAGCTCAGTGGTAAACAGGCGGGTGGCAGCACCTCACCGACTCCGTCAACGCATCTGCAATGGCCTGCGTAGAAAGCGTCTGCATAGCCTCGGGAAGTACCCTCACACAGCAGCCACATCCAAGCGCGAGAACTCCGTGACTCTCTTCAAGATGTCTACGGAATGATGCGAGAGGATCTGGTTGCTGCGTGCGAACTTCAGCCGATGCAACCGAGTAGTCTGCGGACATTAAGCCCCCTGCGCTACAAGCGTGAATAGACCCCTAGTTAGTACCGGGTCTCTCACGATGTGTCCATCACAGCTTTCAGGGAGGAGGCTAGCCCCTCAGAATCATGGAGTAGTCGGCGTCTTGAAGGCGGGAACAATGCCGTACACCACTCCCACCGCCGTTGAGACTCCAACTATCATGCCGAAGAGCATCCCAATCTCCGTGGCGTGAAGTTGAAACCAGTCGGGTTGCAGCTTTTGAATGGCTTCTCCCGCATCCTTAAGACGAGCCTCATACAGGGCTCGCTGTGCGGACCAAATATTCCTGTCGGCTGCGTAATTAGCTCGAAGCTGAACGTAGCCAAGCTGGAAGAGCTTGAGGCGTGTAATCTTCTCTTCAGAAACAAGAAGCCCACCACGCCCAGGACAGGGCTTTGGGGCATCAGCAGGAATCTTCCCGTCCTTGCCAACGCACTCCTCCTCGTCGATGGGCAAAATCCAATCCCCATCCTTAGCCTCAATCTTCTCTGTGGCGGGATCCACAGGAAGAGGTTGCACCTCGACCCACTTCGTCTCTGGGACGGTCAAAGGGACGGGCGCAAGAGTGGCGCAACCCGAAAGCAGCGCCACTATCGCCACGCAGCGTTGACGCATTTTACAGCGCCTTGCCCAGCTTGTCCTTGAGCTTGTCGGCCTTGTCGGTGTGAAAGGCCACCTTCTTCTGGTAGGCGTCCAAATCGCCAGAACCACGACCCGGCTTAACCTTCGGCATCGTCTTCTCCGTATCCGAAGCCTTAAGCCTGTAAGCGTCAGCAGCTTGGCGGTGCAAGTCGTGCATCGACTTCAAGTTTTTATTCTTCTGCTTCGGAGTCAGGTTCTTCCCCGTGATGAACTTGTGCTTTCCGAACAACTCACGGACCTTTACTGTCCCAGGCTTAGACTGGAGAGGGTCCAGACTAAACGCCCTTGGGTCCCTGTCCTTCTTCTTCAGCGACTCGATCTCCGCCAGTACCGCCATCGCTTCCATGATGATGTTCACGTTTTATCTCCTGTTGAGCTAGCGCCTTCATGCGCTCGATGCGTTTTACCAGCAAAGCATAACCTTTGTCGTCCCCACCTGGGCACGCGCCTGAAAGTCAGGTCTTTTTGGTGCCGGGCTCCATGCCGGGCTTCCAACGAACCTTCATGGGGTTTCTTCGCCCTTTTCAGGAATAGCAACGGGAGCCGCTTCGGCTTCTGGAATTCCAGCGAGCTTACGCTGTTCTGCCAAGGAGAGCGGTGCCTCTGGCTTAGGAGCCGGGTGAATAAGCTCCAACCGCTTCATTTGCTTCAGCAACTCTTCTTGCAGCGAACCCATCTAAGCCTCTTGTTGTTAGCGACCATATGGTCGCATTGTTGGTGGTGTCGCCTATGTTACCGGAGACAGGGCATAGGCCAAGTAAATTATCAACCAGATTGCGGTCTAAAGTAGACCTGAACCACATCCCCCACGAATGGGGCCTCATTCATTCTAATCTTGTCCCCGCCAAGTTCTGCCCAGCCATTCTCGTAATCCTTGCGAAGTGCGGTTCCATTGAGAAACACAATAGTGCTACCAGGCACGTAGGGGGCCCCCACCGTGAAATCTCGGTTAGCTCCGTCGGATGTTCCCAACGCCGCTATGAGCAGTGCCTTAGCCATTAGAAGAGGCCCTCAAGATGTTCGAAGGAAGTGGTCCCATTTGCCCCATGGAGTGCTCGAATCTCGTGGCAGGAACACCCCTGTTGAACGGGATGTTGAGTTCCTTCCGGACTTGGGCTTCCACCGCGTTTCGGAGTGTCACGAGCCCCTCAGAGGTTAGCTGGTCGGTATACACGTACGCCTTGTATCCACCGTCAGGATCGCCCTTATAGTAGTCGGCCGTCTCATTGTAGTCGATAGCAACCGCGTGTAGCTGGTCCTTGGTACGAGGACAGGTATATGTCCAGATGCCTGGAGCCGTTTCCACCGCGTGGTCGTAGTAGGGGGTACCCGGGTATGTCGTGATGATGGTCACGTCAAAGTCGTCGGGCTTTACTCGGAGCAACCAGTCGCGAGTTTCAAGTACTGTAGCCTCTGATTCCCCGGGGTGCCCAATGGACATCAGCGCCTTCACCTTCAGGCCGTGACGGTGCGCTATCTCCATGCACCTATCATTGTCTTCAACAGTGGCCTTCTTGTTGATGTTGTCCAAAATACGAGGAGAACCCGATTCAAAGCCCGTTAAAATCCAACGGAACCCCGCCCGATACATTGCTTCAGCCTGCGCGTCAGTGAATAGCTCCGACTTAACAAAGCCACGGAGACGGAACTCTGTACCGAGTTCCTTACCTAGCTCGGCGATTCCATTCATAAGCTCGACAAGTGACTTGCTAACATTCAACTCGTCGTCGTAACAGTTGCCACTCCAAGTGGGCCGTCCGTTTCTGCGAACCAATACGACTCCAGTGGATACGGTAACGCAATGAACCTCTCCAGAGTAGGGAACCCTACTTACGTGCTCCTCTAAATTGATGGAGGAATCGCGCTGCTGACTGAGGAGTACGCGCTGATGCTTCTCGTCGACTGTTGCCCAGTAGCCCGCCTTGAGCGCCAGTTCTTGTAGATCTCCACGCATTCTCGGCGAAAAGGAGTAAATGCTTTGTTGACCGGTTGCGGAAGTAGTTCCATCCCCCTTTAGATACGTCCTCAGAAACAAGGCAATCAATCCCTTAGACATATCCTTGATTTCTTGAGGTACGTACTTCTCCTTGGAGTGTCCGAAGGGTTTTAGGTACTGATACAGCTCCTTGCTATCAATATGGAACTGATCACTTGAGTACGAAAATCGATATCCGAGCTTGGTGAGCACTTCTCGGATTTCGGCCACCTTGGGCTTGTTGGCTGCAAGGCTCTGCTTGATACAGATACGGTATCCCCGCCCATTACGAACCTTGGGTCGGTAGCAGGACCCCTCCGACAAATACCAAGCTAGGAATTGTACCCATGTCTTAGCGTCGTGCTTTCTAGTCCCGGATAGCACCTTAGGACTGCCCTTGTTTCTACCCAAAAACTTAACTTCATATGCTGGAATTTCAACGACTCGGCGTTGCTTTCCCTTCCAAGCCAGTCGTTGCAGAAAGGCAGTCGGTTGCCCTTTAGAGAGCATCGCCTCAGCAGTGATATGTTGGTAGCTGCCGGAGTACCGCGCCCACATTCGGTGCTCAGGAGTAACACACAGATCTACGAATCTGTTGGTTACCTGTACCATTTCCCCCTCAAAGTTCAAACGGATGACTCGACTTGGAACCTCGAAAGCAAGCTCTCCGCTTTTGGGGAGAAGTATGGCTACCTTCTCTTTGGGTAGTAGTTCTTTGAACTTAACCCAGCCACGATGCTCAGTAAGAGTTTCCGTAGTGTCGTCGTAACACATCAGCCCCGTGTAACCGTAGGCCTGATACAGGTGTCTGATTTCGTCCAAAATGGATTTAGTGGATCTAGTCCGAATGCGTCGAAGCATGGCGGAGGCTCTACCCCCGCAAAAATTGCATTCAAAGGGGCAACCCAATTGAAATATTGCGGAAGTCGCTCGTACTCCATCGATGGTGTACTTGTAGCTCTCCAAGTCCACCAAATGCCTAGCCGGTGGTGGGCTGGCTTCGTAGACCTTATTCGTCATGAACAGTGTGCTCTTTGGATCATCCCCATCCACGAAAGGCGCGCCAGTTTTCAGTACCTCAAGCAACGCGAACTCACCATCGCCAGCAACGATGCTGTCGAACATTTCGTGCATCTGCACCATGGCTTTGGTGGCTCGCCCAGAGACGCCAAGCTTGGCTTCGCGTTTATAGGCTGCGCTTACAAGGGTTGGGTGGGGCCCACCTATGACTATTTTTGCCTTCGAATTAGCTCGAAGCACCCGAACGATTTTCACGGCCTGGGGTAGTTGCGGAGTAGTGGCTGTAATCCCGTACCAAGTGGCCTTGGAGGTTTGAGCGTGCGCCTTGATGGCTTCTTCAAAGTTGGAGATGCCAGAGAGGTCCACTACCTCTACGGCGTAGCCTTGAGTCTCCAGCATGGCAGCCAGCTTGAGAATTCCTAAGTTGACGAAGACTCGCTCATCAAGCAGGAAAATAGACGGCGGGATGACGAGGCAAATGGTTTCCACTGAGCACCTTGGGTTAAGCCAAAGCTGCGATATGCCCTAAAAGCTTCTCGCACACCAGGACCGGAGTGAACTGCTCAGCAAAGGCTCGACCACGGATAGCGGCCTTGTGGTGGTAGTCGTCGTCCGTAAGCACCTGGGTGACTCGCTGAACCCACTTACCTCGGTTGTCCCTCACTCGGCCCGGGATTACCTCTGCTGCGCCCGTGTAGACAGAACCAAAGGCGTCGCAGTCGCTGATGACCGGTACGGCTCCGGCGTAAAGGGCGTCAAGCACAGACACCCCGAAGCCTTCCGTGAATAGCACCGTGTCGCAGGGGTAGAAGAGCATGCGGCTGCTCACCAGGGCCTCCGCCACAACTGCGCTGGGTACTTGCCCATGCAACGTGACACCCTTGGAGCCGTCAGTTCCGTACCTATTGAAGAACTCCTGGATGTACCGCGCACGCAGCCCAAGCTCGTAATAGAGTGGGTTCTTCGTATCGAATGCGTCCTTGAAATTGTCGTACCAGGACTGATATCGGTAGTACACGTCCAGCGTGACATCTGGGACGCGCTTCTGGATGTGCTGGAACAGTTCCGCAATCCAATGGAGTCCTCTGTCTGGGGACGAGCAGTACACCATCCGTTTATTGGCGTGGTACACGTTCCCATTCAGTGCATCAATGTGCTGCTTCGAATTGATGCAATTCGAGAGCACCTTGCACTTGTCGGCCTTGAGCCGCGTATCGGTCCGCAGCATGTGTTCCCGATGGACTTCTGAGGGGAACAGGAACAGGTCGGTGTGCGTTTCGAAATCACTCCGACAGTAGCTGAAGTCGTTGAGCTGCTGCACGCAGATGGTCTTAGTTGTCTCCGGGAATGGCACCAGGTAGTCGGGCTCGTTCCAAGCGACGGCCACATCGAACTGCCGGAGATCCGTATGCACCAACAGGGTCTTGAGGCTACCCTCAGTGCTGAAGACCTCGAACTTCTTGTAGAACAGTCCCGCCTGCGGTTGAATGTCCTCCTTCCAGTACCCGAAGGCCGTGACGCCATGACCTTGGCGCGCAAGCTCCTTGGCCATGTTGAAGAAGAAGCTCTCCGAGCCAGTGAGGTCGTGCTTATCGATGTTCTCGACATCGTAAGGACCTCGCGCCATGGAAGAAAAGAATCCGTAGATGAGTGCGATTTTCAAGGCTGACTCGAAGCGTAGTTTGGCATGGGATAGTCCTGCACTTGAGCCATCAGGTTTTCAAACAACGTTACCCAGTCCTTAGCCAATGCATCCCAGCCCAATGTCTTGCCATGCTCGATAGCAGCGAGTTGCTCGGAAGCATGCACCCCTCGTAGCCCAGCAACGACGCTGTCCACGAAGATTTTCTTGTACTGCTCTCCAGTTGGGGCGGCAATCAGGATGCCGTGCTTCACGGTCTCACCCAGTGCAGCTACCTCTGTCGTTACAATTAGACATCCAGCGGCTTGGGCCTCCATTGCGGAGATGCAAGAGGTTTCCGTGAACATCGTCGGGTACGCCCACACCTTCGAGCCCATGAAGGCCTCTGCGAGTACTGTTTGATTGACGCGACCCATCAGGCTAACGCCCTCAGTAGCCTTAGCGAGATTCTCTAGCGCGTTGATTTCATCGATAGACTGCTGGTGCCCTCGAACCGACGCTCGCCATGTGTCGAAACCGTAGTACACGTCCAGCGTGACATCTGGGACGCGTGCTCGAATTGCAGGGAACCACTGCAGCAATGTCTCTAGTCCACGGTTTCCCGACGAGGTGTAGATGAGCTTGTTGGCCTTCTTACGCTCCAAGCTTGCCGTGGTGAACCGCTCTGTCTTGATTCCATTCCGAGTGACCATGACCTTGGCGGTGTCCAGGAACGGATAGGTCTGAAGGAAGAACTGCTTGTGCCACTCACTGAGGCACAGAATCATGTCGTACTTCAGCAAGCTGCGGTGCATGGCTGCGTCAGGGCCTCCGCAGTGGATGTCATGCACCCACAGCACCTTGACCTTCGCCTTCACAGGGGCATCCACCAGCATCTGCGGCTGCCTGGAGCTGATGAATACATCCCCATCAAAGCCCTTGTCCGCTAGCCGTCCGAAGTGGAGGTATTGCACCCCGTCGTAAAGACCTTCCATATGCGGACAGTCACTGTAGACCTTCACGTTATGGCCCAGCTTCGTGAACTCCCGGGCCATCTCGATGGCTGCGGTTTCTGAGCCACCGATTCCCGTAGTGTATGGGGTGAGTGCGTTCCACCACTCAAAGGCAGGGCCGGTCCAAATGCCGATGCTCAACTTTTTCCCGAAGCGCTTGGGCTCCGATTTCTTCGAGCAGATAGCAAACAGCGTTGCCTGTCCGGCCACGTCTGGAAGCTTCATTGGAATCGAGTAGCAAGACTCGACAAGGAAGTGCTTGCGCAGCGTCTCCTGAAGTCCCGTCAAAGAGAACGCCCGGATGTGCTCTCTGGGCTCGTTCCACTTCGGGCCGATGACTTCCTTGGTGCGCGGAACCGTGAGTTGCAAGCCATTCAGCCACGAGCCCTTGGGGGTACTTAGTAGCAGGGTCCCGCCCGGTTTCAGTCTACGCTTGAGCGCGCCGAGTAGCACGTCGACGTTGTCGACGTGCTCGATGACTTCGGTGCAGATAACGACATCGAATTCTTCTGTGAAGAGGTCGTCAACCTCAGAGATGTAGCCCTCAACAAACGACGAAGACAGCCCGAGGCGGAATGCGTTCTGTCTGGCAATCTTGAGGTGGCCTTCGCTGAAGTCCACTCCAACGACACGGTGGCCCATCAGTGCTAGTCGGTTGGACATCCAACCGTCTTGGCATCCTAAATCCAAAATTCGAAGGTTGCTCTTACCGCGAAGTGCGAGCTTGATGGCGCTCAGTCTTTGGTTTTGAGACCAGTCTTCTGGGATGTCCACATCCACTGGGTGGGCTTCTTCCACGCGGTGAGTGGCGTAGTAGTCCTTGGTCTTTTGATTGGTGTCGAGGAACGAGAGCAACTCGGCGGTTTTGGCTTTCGCTTTTTCAATCTGATCATCGTCTTCGACAAAATATGGAAGACTGTTGAGATAGTCCCGCGCCTTGGCGATTTCGTCGTACTTCAGCATTTCCTTCCAAACCTGCAGCGCAAGCAAGGCTGTCACGTTGTGCGGAAGTTTTGGCTCTTCGGCCAGCGTATCAGTAGCGAAGGTCACCTTGTTGATAGAAGGGCTGGCGCTCTGTGTGGAAGCAACGGGCTCCGGGTGCTCCTTTAGATACTTCTCATATAAGTCTTTGTTGAATTTCAGGTTGGTGTCTTCAGGGAAAATCAGCAGGGCGGCGTCACACGATGCTATTGCCTCCCGAACCCGACCCACCTTAGAGAGCGCCACGTTGTAGTACGTGTGTGGTGTGTAATTGCGCTCCAGGGGGTTGAACATGATGGCGGAGTCGGGGCTTCCCAGCGCGAACCCCTTGTCGGCGCAGGCGATGCATCGATTCCAGTCATTTTTCATGTACGCCAACCGCGCGAGCGAGAACCACGGGTCCGGACAGATGGGGAAGTCTACTGTCGCTGAGGTGTACGAGCGGAACGCAGCCTCATAGTCATTCTTGGCCTCGAATAGCTGTCCCAGGAACATTCTGGCTACGGAGCGCTCTTCGTCCCAACCAGAGACTCGCAAGTACTGCTCGTAGTATCCGATGGACTCGTCAACATTGAGAAACTTGGACTCATTGCCCAGGTAGAACAGCGTGCGTGGATCCTGCTCCTTACCCGTGGCTGCCGTAGCCTTGTACTGCTTCTTCAGGACCTTGTAGTTACGGTTCGCAATAGGCCGCTCACGCCCAAGCTCCCTATGGTGTCGAATCGAAATCTCAGTGAAGAACTTTCCGTTAGTACCAGCAGGTACGTCGTGCACCTCGTGGATAGGATTCATCCACTTCCCATTCCCTCGCTTGATGATGCGCTCACGCCAAAGCTGGCAGTTCGGCTTGTCTCCGCTAAAGGAGTAGTCGTACTTGAACCAGCCCACTGCGGGATTTGGCAGTTTCTCCATCTCCAGCATGACGGCGGGCAGCTTGTCGGCGTTATCGACAGTGTCGTCAGCATCTATCCAGAGAATGAAGTCGCTGGAGGCTTTGGAGAACGAGTAATTTCTGGCCGCTCCAAAGTCCGAGAGAATCAACTCGTTCGAATAGGGAGGCGGAGCGTCTGTGCTCGCGTCGTCCATCAGGAAGGCTTCAGGGTTTGTAACAGAGTTGAAGTCGAAGACCTTAGCCCCAAAGCTTGCGGCTATTTCCTTGGTCTTATCGGCAGAACCTGTATCGACGATGATGATTTCCTGGACGTAGTCTTTGATGGAAGAAAGACACTTCGCCAGGGAACCCTCTTCATTACGAACAATCATGCAGAGGCTTAGGCTCTTCATTTGTCCCCAAACTGTTAGGTGCTACGTCCGTCATCTCTTACGCGATTGCGTAGAACTCAATCGTGAAGGAGGATCTATTCGTCGGTGAACCAGCGAACATCCACTTAATATTAGTCGGGGAAACAGTCAACGTGAACAATGGTCGATTGTACCCATGAAGCGGCGCGGCTGTCGGAATCATCGGGGACACCAGCCGGGAGATGACGAAGGGGGCATTAGAGCGGATGCCGTCCTTGAAGTTCAGGATGATTTCCGGGTTAGTGGTGTACCCCGTCTGCCCCGCGAAAACAGTAAATCGGCCGTGGGAGTCATCACCCGAGATGTTGGTAACTCCATACTGGGCAACGGCCGCAGAAGCTCCTGAGCCGAGCCGAGAGAGACTGAAGTCTGTCGGAGCCAGCAATGTTCCGCCCAAATTAAGTCTCTTGGCGGATAGCGCACCGGACGTCAATATCCCTAAAGGAGTTACCTGGAAGTAGGCCGTAGCCCCCGCCGTAACGCTGTTGTCTATTCTGAACAGAATTGCGGTAACTCCACCCGAAAGTCCTCCAGAGGGCTCTCTGACTCGAATCCCGTCCATCGTAGGACTCAGAAGTATGGTTATGGGGTTGGTAGCACTACCTAAGTCGTACGCTTGCTGGAGATTTGTTCCGGGCCCGGTGGCTCCTTGTGGTCCCGTGGGTCCGGCAGGCCCAGTGGCCCCAGCTCCACCTCCGGTAGCTCCGGTAATGCCCGCTGGACCCGTGGGTCCAGTGACACCCATGACACCTTGAGCGCCTGCGGGTCCGGTAGCTCCGGTAATGCCCGCTGGACCCGTGGGTCCAGTGACACCCGTGACACCTTGAGCGCCTGCGGGTCCAGTGGGTCCAGTTGCTCCTTGAGCGCCCGTTGGGCCGGTGACGCCCGTAACTCCTTGGGCACCCGCAGGTCCGGTGGGTCCGGTAGCGCCCGTGACTCCCTGTGCGCCAGTCGGTCCAGTGGGCCCAGTGACACCAGTAACTCCGCGTGCGCCAGTAACTCCCGTAGCACCCGTAACTCCAGCAGCACCCGTCGGACCTGTTGCGCCCGGAGCGCCATCCACTAATTGCTTAAGCGTCCTGGTGTAACTGACATCCGTAAGCACCATTTGATTGGTGGCATCACGAGTAATGCTTACGGTTTGATCCGCCGATGTTGGGCTCTGTAGATAAACGGCAGAAACGGCCACAGAGTCGGCATTTGGATCCAACGGCTCCACGTAGCCCTGGCCATCATCAGTACCGTTGACCAGTGGAATGCGAATCGCCATGAACTCAGCCTAGAGCAATATACTGAATAGTGAAATAGGTTCTTGCACTAGGAGTGCAGGCGAGAAACCATTCAATATTAGTTGGAGACACCGTAAATTGCACCAACGACGAGGTGAAGCTCATTAGCGCAGCATTGGTCGGATTCATCGGATGAACGACGGTCCCCATTACGAAAGGGGTGTTGCTTCTCGGTCCATCTTTGAAGTTCATCGTGATTCTTGGATTATTCGTATAGCCGGTCACCCCTAACACCACCGTAAATTGCCCGTGTGAATCATCCCCCGTGACCATGGTGACACCGTAGTTACCGGCAGCCGAGACGCCGGAACCGCAGCGCCCGAGAGAGAATTCGGTTCCGTTATAAGGGGTGCCGTTCAAATTTAAGCGTCTAGCATCTGCCGTACCAGAAAGTTGAGTACTGGTTGGGGTTACCTGGAAGTATCCGGAAAAGTCTGGCTTCAATGAAACAAAGAAAGAAGCCCAGCCGGTAGCGTTATCGGAGCCGACTCCTATTGCCAAAAATCCATCACTAGCTCCGGCACAATAACTGCTTATCATGTCAGCATCTACACCGGTAGTTGTACTGTCCGTCCCGTTGTCTATGAATAGTATTGGTCCGCCGGAAGGAGCTGACATTGGATTGATGCCTGTAGTGGCTTGTCCTGCTACCGCAAACAAAGTACGGCCAGGCCCATAAACGCGGATGCCTGGAGGATACTGCGAGCCGCTACCTCCGACGTAGTTGCCGTAGTAAACGCTGTTAGGAGCCGTACCATTATTTTTGCTAACCCAGTTCGCTACTACATCGTCATAAGGCACACCAATTTTTGCGCATCCAGAGAAGCTATACATCTGTCCGAAAAATACGGTATCCGGGCCTGTATCTCCGGTTCTCGAAAGCGAGACAGATCCAGACAGCGCGCTAGTTGCTCTAATCCAAAACAATGCAGCACGCCCAACAACAGTACCGGGTCCCGTCGATATGGTGAAATCGTTTTGAGCAGCCTCAGTCCAGCCAGCGGGACCAGTAATAGTCCCGACTCCGTTTGGCTGGTAGCTGTACACCATCAGAAATATGACGTCGTTAATGTTTACGGTCAAAGGATAGGAAGGAGCGATGGACGCTGTAATTGAAGAGTCTGCTGTTCCTTTGCCCCAAAATGCAGGAGCCGGAGCAGAATCGTATGCCTTGTCAATACTGAACAAAGCAGGCCCAGAAGCGCCGCCAGAAGGCTCTTGCATTCTAATTGCGCCCTCTATTGTGTTGGTAAGTAGCGTGCTGCCCCTGTCGTAAGCATCCTGTAGGTTGTTACCGAAGGGACCCGTAGGCCCCGTCGGACCCGTAGGCCCCATGGGACCCGTGGTACCTGCGCCTGTGGGTCCCGTTGCGCCGGTCGCTCCCCGAGGTCCCGCTGGTCCCGTTGCGCCGTTTGCACCAATTGGTCCCGTAGGACCAGTAACGCCAGTAGTGCCTCGTGAACCAGTGGGTCCAGTGACACCAGTTGCACCAATGGGTCCCGTAGGACCGGTGACGCCTGTAGCTCCTCGTGCGCCAGTTGGGCCGGTGACACCAGTCGCACCGATTGGTCCCGTGGGGCCGGTGACACCGGTAATGCCTGTAGCTCCACGTGTACCCGTTGCGCCTTGAGGACCCGTGGCCCCGTTTGCGCCTTGAGGACCTGTTCCCCCTGTAGCGCCCGTGGCACCGCGAGGTCCGGTGACGCCCGTAAATCCGATGAAATCCTGTATCTGTGCATTTCCGACGGCTGGATCGAACAGATACATGCTGCTTGCGGTGCTGCGAGACAACCCTACGGCTGCCTCTACGTTCCCTGGATAGGAAGCAAACGGTCCACCAACATCCGTCCAAGTACCAGCGCCTGTAGTAGAAAGGTTCGTTCCGACAGTAGCCACTAGTTTGGTGGCGTTAGATGTGAGCTTGTAGTGGCCGACTAGTCCTACACGACTAAATGGAGAGAAAGATCTAGACTGCGTTAGAATTTCTGCACTTGACAGAGTTCTATTATTCCATAACAGAACATTTGACATCGCTCCGTCTAGATACTCACTGAAGATGTTGCTTCCTCCAATGTACCAGTTAAGGAAAGTACCCGACATGGCATAGGATGGAGATATGAGCTGAGACGACACAGTAGCCGAACCCATCTCCACTACATATCCAGTAACATTGTCACTGGAGTCAGACGTCATAGCAACGAAGTACCACTTGCTGTCGGAAAGAGTTGCGAACGCCGCAGATGCTGCTGCTGGTGTCTCTAGATAAACACCATTAGCAGAGTCAATGCGCAGTTGATTGTATGAACCATCACTAGTCCATATCCGGAAGACAGCCGTGTTGTTGCTTGTGCCGGTCCTCTTTATGAATGCTCCGATAGAATAAACATTTATCGTTGTAGCATCCGAACCAGACAAAATGCTCGCTGTGTCTGTTATTGTTATTGCTGTTTTTGGCGGCGAAGACGAATCCTGCAAGGCTACTTCTTTGACAGACAAGCTGTCAGCAGTAGCATCCAACGGCTCGGTGTATCCAAGCGGGGCGTCTAATCCATTTACTAGAGGGTACCGGATGGCCATTTACTTCTCCTTCCGCCCGTAGTCGATGATTTCCACCTCCAAGTCCGTTCCCGATGCCGCGATGCCGACCTGCACGATGCGATCCCTGGAGGTGAGCCCCGTAAACGGAATTGGTTGGCCGAGGCGTCCAAGGAAGTAGCGGGTTCCTGCGGTTCCTCCGGAGATGCCTCCAGTGAACAACCCCTTGCGAATGATGTTCACTTGCGTGTTATCCGCAGCGGATGTCTCGACAAGCCCGATGACGAAGGACTGCGCCACATTGGTAGCGGCCCCCTGCGCCACAGACGAGACGCCGCTGATGTATACCGCATTTCCGGGGATTTGCGCGCCAGTGACTCGCCACGACTGTATCACTGAGTTGCCTGCGCCACCGCCACCGCCCGGGGGTCCAGCAGGACCGGTGGCACCACGAGCACCTGTTGGGCCCGTAACGCCGGTTACACCATCAACACCTGTCGCGCCTCGCGCACCAGTCGGACCGGTTGCTCCTGTTACTCCGGCAGGACCCGTAGAACCCGTGACACCATCAACGCCAGTTGCACCGCGAGCGCCTGTCGGACCAGTAACGCCCGTGACGCCCTGTGCACCGGTAGCACCAGCAGGACCCGTTGGGCCGGTTGCACCAGTTACACCTTGAGCACCGGTAATTGCGGCACCTGTAGGACCAATTGCTCCGGTAGGTCCAGTAACGCCCGTGACGCCCTGTGGACCAGTGGGACCTTGAGGCCCAGTCGGACCAGTAACGCCCGTGACGCCTTGTGCTCCTGTAATTGCGGCACCCGTGGGGCCAATTGCGCCAGTCGGTCCGGTAACCCCGGTGACACCTTGTGCTCCGGTGGGACCCTGAGGACCAGTAGGTCCAGTTGCTCCAGTGACGCCTTGAGGGCCAATTGCACCAGTCGGACCGGTGACACCCGTGATGCCCTGAATACCTTGGGCACCAGTAGGACCAATTGATCCGGTAGGACCTTGAGGACCTGTCGGTCCGGTGACGCCTGTAACGCCCTGCGCTCCAGTAGGCCCAACCGCACCAGTAGGCCCTGTTGCCCCAGTGACACCCTGAGCGCCTGTCGGACCCTGGGGGCCGGTGACACCCGTGACGCCGTCAACACCTGTTGCGCCTCGCGCGCCCGTCGGCCCAGTTGCTCCCGTAACACCTTGAGGACCAATTGCGCCCGTTGGGCCAGTTGCACCAGTGACACCTTGGGCTCCTGTAATTGCCGCGCCAGTAGGACCTTGAGGACCTGTTGGACCAGTGGCTCCGGTTACACCTTGAGGACCTTGCGCACCTGTTGGGCCCGTTGCTCCTGTGACGCCCTGCGCTCCCGTAATGGCCGCGCCTGTCGGACCCTGGGGACCAGTCGGCCCTGTTGCTCCAGTGACGCCTTGGATGCCCTGTGCTCCAGTAGGACCTGTCGCTCCGGTTACGCCTTGTGCACCGGTAATTGCTGCGCCTGTTGGGCCTTGCGGTCCGGTAGGTCCAGTTGCGCCCGTGACGCCCTGTGGACCAATTGCTCCGGTCGGACCAGTTACACCGGTTACACCGTCAACACCTGTTGCGCCTCGCGCACCAGTGGGGCCGGTGACACCAGTTACGCCATCAACGCCCGTAGCTCCACGCGCTCCTGTGGGCCCAGTAGCCCCAGTGACGCCTTGAGGGCCAATTGCTCCCGTGGGACCAGTAACACCTGTGACACCCTGAATACCTTGGGCACCGGTCGGTCCCGTAGCTCCGGTGACGCCCTGAATGCCCTGTGCGCCAGTCGGACCAGTCGCGCCCGTAACACCCTGTGCTCCTGCAGGCCCAGTCGGACCAGTTGCGCCCGTGATGCCCTGTGCACCGGTAATTGCGGCTCCGGTCGGGCCTTGAGCACCCGTTGGGCCGGTTGCCCCGGTTACGCCTTGAATACCCTGCGCACCAGTGGGACCAGTTACGCCGGTTACACCTTGAGGACCAATTGCTCCGGTAATTGCTGCGCCAGTAGGTCCTTGCGCTCCTGTCGGGCCGGTTGCCCCGGTTACTCCCTGTGGACCTTGCGCGCCCGTCGGTCCAGTTGCACCAGTGACACCTTGAGCGCCGGTAATCGCAGCGCCAGTGGGACCAGCAGGTCCGGTAGGACCAGTTGCCCCGGTGACGCCTTGCGCACCCTGTGCGCCTGTCGGACCGGTGACACCAGTTACGCCTTGTGGCCCAACGGGTCCCGTTGCGCCTGTGACGCCTTGAGGTCCGGCAGGCCCCGTTGCGCCAGTGACGCCCGGAGAACCTTGAGGACCTGCCGAAGGCGATCCTGGACCCATCGGACCAGTTGCACCCGTAACTCCATCAGCGCCCGTTGCGCCTCGCGCGCCTGTCGGCCCAGTAGCTCCAACCGGCCCGGTGGCTCCAGTACCCACGCCACCGATTGTGCTGACTGAGATATTACCGGCATAGATGGTTGTCGTAGTATTTGCAGTATCGCTAGAAACTCTAAAATCAATCGCATCTCCTGAATTCAAAGAAATCAGGTCTGAGACTGTTATGGTTTTAGTGTCTCCAGCCGAGCCTAGTTTAATGTAAGCGCGAACATCTGTGTGCTGCGCGCCATTACGGAAAAAGGCTCCGGACATGAAGTGATTATTTTTGTCCGTAGTTATCGATATCGTTATATCGACTGAGTATGTCCCGCCCTGCGAAACAATGAGGTCATACGTAGACAAGCTACCGGTTACGCCATAGGTTTCTCCAATCCCATCCCACTGCGTAAGCTTGTAATAGGTTCCCGATGAAACCAACAACTGTCCTGCGCCAGCCGCGCTCTGGTACAGCTCTCCGTATTTGGCTTCGTATCCTCCCGGACCGGTCGGTCCCGTTACGCCAGTGACGCCGTCAACACCCGTGGCTCCTCGCGCGCCCGTGGGACCAGTGACACCAGTGACGCCTTGTGCGCCCGTTGGGCCAGTTGCACCAGTGACACCTTGGGCTCCTGTAATTGCCGCGCCAGTAGGACCTTGAGGACCTGTTGGACCAGTGGCTCCGGTTACACCTTGAGGACCTTGTGCTCCTGTTGGGCCTGTAGCTCCAGTGACACCTTGAATACCTTGAGCACCGGTCGGACCAGTCGCTCCTGTGACACCTTGAATGCCTTGAGCACCCGTGGGACCTGTCGCCCCTGTCACGCCTTGAATGCCTTGAGCACCAGTAATGGCTGCGCCTGTTGGGCCTTGGGCACCAGTTGGACCAGTGACACCCGTGACGCCCTGAATGCCTTGAGCGCCGGTCGGACCAGTTGCGCCCGTGACACCTTGAATGCCTTGCGCTCCCGTAATTGCGGCACCAGTAGGACCGATGGCTCCGGTGGGCCCAGTTACGCCTGTGACGCCCTGAGGACCAATTGCTCCTGTCGGTCCAGTGACACCAGTGACGCCATTAACACCTGTAGCACCACGAGCACCAGTTGGACCGGTAACTCCAGTTACACCATCAACACCAGTTGCACCTCGCGCACCAGTGGGACCCGTTGCGCCAGTAATCGCGGCACCCGTTGGACCCTGTGGACCGGTAGGACCAGTTGCTCCGGTGACACCTTGGATTCCTTGTGCGCCAGTAACGCCAGTGACTCCCTGAGGGCCAATTGCGCCGGTCGGTCCAGTAACCCCGGTTAGGCCTTGGAGCCCCTGAATGCCTTGAGCACCAGTGGGACCAGTAGCGCCCGTTACGCCTTGCGCGCCGGTAGGACCAGTGACACCTGTGACGCCCTGTGGGCCTGTCGGCCCCACCGCTCCTGCGCTGATAGTGCTTTGTATGCTGGAAGCGTGAGTCGTGCCTTCCATGTAAATCGTTACTGTTTGTGTAGAGCGTCCATCCACACGAGCAGTGTAGAGCTTGAGTACTATTCTATCTGTTTCGTCTAAAGCGAAAGAGTCTGCAGCAGTAAACTGCCATGCAAGAAGATCAACAGTCGCGTTAGAAAAGCCGGGAGAGTACTCAGTACGAAGGAGCGTCTCTGTTCCTGCAAGATTTCTCTTGTACAACTCTATCTTGAGGCGCGCAGTATCTGTTCCACCGCCACCACCAGTTCCAACTGTCTGGCAGAAAATATTGCGATACGAAGTTCCTGCTGGAACTGATGTAACGCCCGGCTCTCCAACTACAGTTGCAAAGCTACCTACTAGCGTATCTCCAGTTCCGGTATTTGCCTGAACAATAGTAGATTCTGCGTCCGGGCTAGGACTCACGTCAGCTACGGTGTAAGTAGCAATGCTGGAAGTGTTGTCTGTTAGATAGAAAACCTTTCCGGCGTTACCACCAGCTATTCCTGTGGCTCCAGTTACGCCTTGTGGTCCCGTCGGACCTATGGGTCCTGTTGCGCCCGTGACTCCTTGCGGACCAATTGCGCCCGTAGGCCCAGTGACACCTGTGACGCCCTGAAGGCCTTGGGCACCTGTCGGACCTTGAGCGCCAGTGGGACCCTGGGCACCGGTAGGCCCTGTTGCCCCAGTGACACCCTGAGCGCCGGTAGGACCTTGAGGTCCCGTCGGTCCGGTTGCGCCGGTTGCACCTTGTGCTCCGGTAATTGCAGCGCCAGTCGGTCCCTGCGGCCCAGTCGGACCTGTTGCGCCAGTGACACCTTGAATGCCTTGGGCACCCGTAGGACCTGTCGCCCCTGTCACGCCTTGTGGCCCAACGGGTCCCGTTGCACCTGTGACACCTTGAGGTCCGGCAGGCCCCGTTGCGCCAGTGACGCCCGGAGAACCTTGAGGACCTGCCGAGGGGGAACCAGGACCCATCGGACCAGTTGCACCAGTTACGCCATCAACACCTGTCGCACCTCGCGCGCCCGTGGGTCCAGTGGCTCCGGTGACGCCCTGGGCACCAATTGCGCCCGTAGGTCCGGTAACGCCCGTGACGCCTTGAATGCCTTGGATGCCTTGCGCACCAGTAATTGCCGCTCCGGTTGGACCTTGCGGCCCAGTCGGTCCTGTCGCTCCGGTAACACCCGTAATGCCGTTAGCACCTGTTGCGCCCCGTGCTCCTGTCGGCCCAGTGACGCCCGTGACTCCATCAACGCCTGTTGCACCTCGTGCGCCCGTCGGTCCGGTAACACCGGTTACGCCTTGCGCCCCCTGAGGACCTGTTGGGCCAGTTGCACCTGTGACCCCCTGAATGCCTTGAGCACCAGTCGGACCAGTAGCACCCGTAATGCCTTGAGGACCAATTGCGCCCGTAGGTCCAGTCGCGCCTGTGACACCCTGAATGCCTTGGATGCCTTGCGCACCAGTAATTGCTGCGCCAGTTGGTCCTTGAGCGCCTGTCGGTCCGGTAACGCCAGTAATACCATCAGCGCCTGTTGCACCTCGCGCGCCCGTGGGACCAGTTACCCCGGTTACGCCTTGGGGACCAATTGCGCCCGTCGGGCCGGTGACACCAGTGATACCTTGAATGCCTTGAGCGCCTGTAGGACCAGTTGCGCCAGTTGCACCTCGTGCTCCTGTATTGCCAGCAGGACCGACAGGACCTGTGACGCCCGTTGCTCCCTGGGCACCGGTTGGACCAGTGACGCCAGTAACGCCGTCAACGCCTGTTGCACCGCGCGCACCAGTCGGGCCGGTAACACCAGTGACGCCTTGGGGGCCAATTGCTCCCGTAGGACCAGTGACACCAGTGATTCCTTGAATACCTTGAATACCCTGAGCACCGGTAATTGCAGCACCAGTCGGACCCTGGAGACCTATTGGCCCCGTGGCACCCTGAGGACCCTGTGCACCAGTAATTGCAGCACCGGTTTGTCCCTGTGGACCCGTTGGCCCTGTTGCCCCAGTGACACCTTGAATGCCTTGCGCTCCCGTAATAGCCGCGCCAGTCGGCCCTTCAGGACCCGTAGGTCCTGTCGCACCGGTTACACCATCAACACCAGCTACGCCCTGAAGTCCTTGTGGACCAGTAGCACCCTGAGGACCCGTAGGCCCAGTTGCGCCAGTGACACCCTGGGGACCTTGTAGACCCGTAGCGCCCTGCGGACCCGTTGCGCCGTTGGGTCCAGTCGCGCCCTGTCCACCGCCCCCGCCACTGCCCGTGGTGAGCAGCAGTAGCTTACTGGCTCCGATTGCGTAGCCAACTGCCTGCTGCACACTTCCCGGAGGAGGAGGGCTCGCTGAAATTTGACCTGTCACACCTACAAAGTACTGAGTACCCGGAACCAACCCAGGAATCCCCGTTACCTGCCCAACAACCTGCACCAAGCAGTCAGTAGCGGTGGCCTTCTCAATAATGATGCCGACCGCTGGCATAGTTGCCAGCACTGCCGGAAGTGAAGTGGTGACGTCTGGAACAAGCGCCGTCTCGCCGGTTACGTAAACGAAGGCGTAGAGTGCATCAGTAGGCTGGCAGTGCGCGTCGAAATACCGGCCCTCTGCGTAAGACGCATCACTCTCCTGAACGGCGGGATCCGTGCCCCTACGGCGAATTTGTTCATAGCGAAGATAGGAACGTGGGGCCATTTTCGGCGTACCTCAGGTCAAGCGCAGCTACGCATCCAGCAAGGTCAAACTGTGACAGTTTCTGTGGCGATTGTAACCTGACCTTTTGTGATGACCTCATCGGTGTTGACGATGAGGTTACCATTTGGGTTCGTGCTGCCTACCCCCGTATCCAAACGATTCTGCGGACCCATGATTTGAATGTTTGCGAAAACCACTCCAGTAATTGGAGCAACCACTGCCTGTAGGTCAGACAAGTACAGGTCATCCCCGAAGGAACGACCACGAAGCACGCTGTCGATGGCAGATTCTACCGTGGTCTTCGTGATGGACTCTGAGAAGCTCTGATCCACACCGATGCGTACCTGAATGATGGCAGGCACCAGCGCATTTGCCCCAGAGGTCACCTGTACTGTCTGGGTGACTTCCTTACGAGCGTCAAGGTAACCCTGAAGTGCGTGGATGAGCCCGTTTGAAGGTGCTGTGAAGAACCCGGCCTTGTCCTTCGCCAAGATTGGAACCGTTACCAGGTTGGCCTTGCAGTCCGCAGAGAGGATTGCGTCCACATGGTTGTAGATTTGGTCGAGCGCCGCCTGGATGATGTTCTTGTTGGAGACTACGGAATTATCGATGTTGGTGAGACTGACCGCCAAATCATCCGTGACAGAGAAGGTGATGGAGTCGAAGGCAGAGAGAGTTACGTCAGGACCAATGAAGTTCTGTATGTTCGTTCCCAACGTATTCAGCACAAGCATTTGGCCATCAGCAACCGTCGTTCCAATGACCGCAACCTGTGTTCTCGTTGGGTCCAAATTGGTCGTCACGATCGACTCTAGTCCGCTCACAACGCCTGCCGAAGAGACACTGGCGGTTCCCAACTTAGATACGATAGTAGAAAGATCTGTCAGCAAGGTTGTTTTTGTAGTCGCCGGAACGTAGACCGGAATGGCTGCTCCTACATTCGGCACTAC
>Ga0315289_10004579_pt1 | contig 20567 bp, 27 predicted proteins | sample YL17G11_40_MG_FD_203452 | JGI IMG/M metagenome (GOLD analysis project Ga0315289, IMG submission 203452) | Sediment microbial communities from Yellowstone Lake, YNP, Wyoming, USA - YL17G11_40 | ecosystem: Environmental > Aquatic > Freshwater > Lake > Sediment | place: USA: Wyoming | collected... | reverse complement strand
CATGAATGGGTTCATGTGGAAGCTGACCGCTGTAGAGTCGGGATAACCGACTACGCACAGAATTCTCTTCATGAAGTCGTATACGCAGATCTCCCGAAAGTCGGAAGGGTACTGGGCAAGGGGGAGTCGTTCGGCACAGTTGAATCGGTGAAAGCAGTCTCCGAAGTCTATTCTCCCGTCTCAGGCGAAGTTCTGGAATCGAATCAGAAGCTCGTTGACGCACCCGAACTCATCAACCAGCAACCATACGCAGATGGGTGGCTCATTCTAGTGAAGCCCTCAAAGCTGAAAGATGAAGCCGACTCCCTTATGTCGGCGAGAGAGTACGGAGAACTCCTCGAGAAACTAGCGCAGGAGAAGTAGAGTCAGAGGCACGTCGTAGAATCCGAGTACATCCATGAGCAAGACAAAACATAAAAGGCGAACCATGGCCGACGAAGGCCAGATCCCAAGATGGACGCGGAAGCAACAGATCTCTTCGCTAGCAGACACGCGCAGACACGCTACCTGAAACGATTCGTTCTCCGAAGAATCGCAAGAGCAAAAGGCAGTCAACCGAATGCAAACGCCTGGGATTGGGAGATAGCATCGAGATTCATGGAATTCCCATCGCTTGAGAACGTTCACCACTTATGCCTCTTCTACGGTTACGCGAAGGTACGCAGCGCACTCATCAAAGTTGAAAACGTAATCTTCGAGGAGTTCTTCTACGACAAGATCTTCCTGTATCCGCTGTGGATGAAACAGTTCAGCAGAATCTTCGATGCCGCAAAGCCTAGGGCCCAAGTACGAGAACTGCTCTCAAACCAAGAGTAACCAAGCCTGCAGACTCAGGCAAGTAGACCACCTCAAGAGAAAACCACTAGTTGCCCAGCCAACTGCGTGCGAAGAATGAGCTGTGCGGTTCTGACTCGTTTGCTCCTAGACAGGCAACTCATGGAAGAACCTCGGACTCGTTGAACCCTGGCACCAGGAGCGAACGACAGTCTAACTTTTACATGCTCGAAGGCTGATAGAGCCACCGATGTCGCTCGGCAGGGAAGTCAATTGCCGCTCGCAGATGACATGATTCCTTCGCGATGTGAACTCCTTGACAGTATTCTGGGCGGCGGTTTCACGGTAGGAGAAGTTGTTGTCGTCTATGGAGAAGCGGGGACAGGCAAGACAACACTTGCGCTTCAGACTGCCATAGAAGCCACACGACGCGGCTCGAAAGTCATCTACATCGATGCGGACCACTCATTCACACATCAACGATTCGTTCAGCTGGCAGGAGAAGAATCCGATGCGGCAAGTGAACAGATACTCCTTTTCTTCCCCGACACATTCCAAGCTCAAACTAGCCTAATCGAAAGCATAGAGAGCTACCTGACTCCACGAACGCGGCTGGTGGTAGTTGACACTATTACTTCCCTCTACAGGGTTAGCCTGGGGTCCGCACAGCAGACCTTCGTTCTCAACAGAGAACTCAACAGACAACTTGCCTATCTCAGCGAAGTTGCAGTACACCACAAGCTCGTCGCACTGCTGACGAGTCAAGTACACGCGAGACTGGACTTTCCTTTCGGACGGATTGAACCAGTCGCACGCAGAACGCTTGCACACTGGCCCCATACAATCATACGACTCAAGAATACGTCAGAGCAATCGAGAAAGGATATCATAGTGGAACGTCGAAGAGGAAGACAGACCGGCCCGCTCAAGTGTTCGGTGAAACTCGTAGCTCGTGGGTTCGAGACGATCTGAGCTTATTACATCGTCTCACCCAACAGAAACCTTGAGAACCGCACAACACATGGGAGCGAGAACCGCACGTTTGACCTGAACGATCTTCTGATCGCAATCTACATTGCGGTTCCAACATATGTGGCGAACTCCACTCCAGTCTTGCTCGGAGGAGGAGTGCCCATCGATCGTGGACGAGAATTCATTGACGGTCGTCCGATACTCGGAACCAACAAGACCGTGAAAGGATTCGCGTATGGGCTACTGCTAGGAAGCACAGCCGCTCTCGCGGAAGCGGCCCTATTCAGCAACTACGTGTTGGTGCTCGTTGGAATCGTTGCCAGCCTTGGAGCGTTGCTGGGCGACCTCTTCGGAGCCTTCCTCAAGAGGAGACTGAATATTCCACCTGGACACTCTCTCCCTGTAATCGATCAGCTAGACTTCATCTTAGGAGCACTTCTACTTACTTTGCCGGTGCTGAACGTGACGGCGGGGGCGGTGTTGATCTTGGTGATGGCCACTATCCCAATTCACTTGTTCTCCAATGCAGCAGCGTATGTGCTACGATTGAAAAAGCGTCTTTGGTAGGTTCCGAATTGTGGCTAGCCGCCCTTTTGGGCGAGGAGCTGTCCCGAATAGTAGATCACGATTATCGTCGTCACGAACCCGAGGATTAGTAGAATGTACGCGTTCCTGGGCCTGTAGGCAAATCTTGTACTCCTGAAAAGCATGTAGAAACCCGATAGGCCGATAAGATACAATACGGCGGATAGAATGCTCTCGTTTAGTGTCTGGCCCCCAATCCCACCCGGATAGATGAAAGTCCAGCCTTGTTGGCTCGCTCTCGGAAGAAGAGAAACTGGCTTCTCGAGGAGATCATAGATTCCTCCAGCCAGAAAGAACGTGGCTAGCCCGATCGCCACAATGAATAGGGCTGTCCATGACCCTTTGAGTCCAGCCGCTTCAGGCGCTCGGACCAAGCGAAGCCTATATGCGACGTTCCCCAGGCCTCGCCTGATTCTCCACGGCGCACGCCTCAGCCAGTTCCTGAGCCCTACAGACATTGTTCGTCGCACGCGGATAATGGCAAGAAGTTAAAATATGTTGCCTCACTTCCCGACCCTTCACCGAGGCTACTTGGATGCCACAACGTGTCTTCTGCGACGCATGCGGCGCTACCCTCTACGACGGACTTGAGCTTGAATCACCCACCGAAATAATTCAGCGATACAATGGAACGTGCCCCAAGTGCCAGAAGAAACTCTCATTCGAACCTGAATCAGTAAAGATACATCCGCACGACGACAAACCGTAACAAGTCAGGGAAACAGACAACTTCAATGCTCACGCCTGAGAAACAGGCAAACATAAGCTATGGTTCTGGAGGACTGTCTCCGTGCCGTTGAGAACTCAGCTGTATGACTATCACGTGGCACACGGCAGGATGATCGACTTCGCAGGATTCGAGATGCCAATATGGTACAAAGGCATAGTCCCTGAAACGCTCGCAGTCCGGAACCAAGTGGGAATCTTCGACGTCTCGCACATGGGCAGAGCGATCGCTCAAGGCCCGAACGCTGAGGCATTCCTCAACTCAGTAACCACGAACGATGTTAGCACGCTGAAGCCTGGCCAAGGACACTACTCGCTGCTATGCAACGAGAACGGAGGCATCAAAGATGACATCGTCGTACTTCGACTCGAGCCGGGGCGCTTCGTTGTTGTCTTCAACGCGGGCAATCGTAGGACGGACATTGATTGGTTGAAGGCACAAGCTGGGCGAAGCCGTGCAGATCTCACAGACGCATCAGACGAAACAGCTCTGATATCAATTCAGGGCCCGAAAGCTCAGGCTACTCTCCAGAAGGTGTCGAAGGCAAACCTGTCAACGGTTGCGCGGTTCGGATGCGCACGAACAGAAATTGGTGGCATCAACTGTCTAGTCTCTCGAACCGGCTACACCGGAGAGGACGGATTCGAGATTCTGGTGTGGGATTGTCCGCCCTCGGCCCCGGCATTGGCTGAGAATGTTTGGAACTCAATGCTTGCAAACGGAAAGGAGTTTGGGATAGAACCATGCGGACTAGGGTCGCGAGACGCCTTGAGATTGGAAGCGGGAATGTGCCTATACGGGAACGACATCCACGAAAACATTAGCCCATATGAGGCACGCCTTGGATTCACAGTCAAGCTCACAAAGGCTGACTTCATCGGCAAGAAAGCCCTCGAGCGACAAAAGGCTGAAGGAACGAAGCTTTTGCGAATAGGTCTGAGGGCTGCAGGTCAAGGCATACCCAGACCCGGGCACGAGATCCTGAAGGACGCGACTGCTATCGGAAAATTGACAAGCGGAACTTTCTCGCCGACTCTGGACTGCGGCATCGGCATGGGATATGTCCCTCGCGAGTACACAACCGAAGACCAGACTCTCGGAATCATGGTCCGAGGAAGACGACTGGATTCTGTGATCACAAAGTTTCCATTCTATCAGACTGACAAGTACGGCTGGCAGAGAAAGATATAGTGTCCGCATCGGAGACGACTTGCGACGGGCGCCGTGAAACGTCTCGGTTTGATCGTCAATCCCATTGCCGGCATGGGAGGAAAAGTCGGCCTGAAGGGCACCGATGGACCGAAAATTCTTGAACGCGCAATAAGCCTTGGGGCAAAGCCCGTCGCGCCTCAGCGGGCCATCGAAGCTCTGCGGGCTCTTCGCGCCAGCTTCACGCCCTCCCTACAGCTATTGACAAGCTCTCTGGAGATGGGAGAGGAATTCGCGAAACAAGCGGGCTTCAGTCCAGAAGTCGTCGACAGAACGCCCAGTGAGAGAACAACCTCCGATGACACAAGGAGAGCAGTCAAAGTCCTGCAGGCACACAACGTTGACTTGCTTCTCTTTGTAGGCGGCGACGGCACCGCCCGAGACATCTGCGACACAATCGATCAAGAGCCCCCCTGCCTTGGCATTCCTGCAGGAGTCAAAGTCTACTCTGCGGTGTTCTCAACCAATCCTCGAACCGGCGGCAATCTAGCGGCACGCTACCTTGATGGCGAGGCCACACTGATGGATGCTGAAGTCTTCGATGTTGATGAATCAGACGTCAGAAAGGACAGAATATCAGTTCGCCTCTACGGATATCTCCGAGTCCCATTCCACCTTTCGAATCTTCAGAGCTCCAAGACCACTTCACCTCTGGACGAGGATGAAGTGTCAGCACAAGACGCGATAGCAAAGTTCCTAGAGGAAGAACTCAGGGACGACTGGGTATACATCATCGGTCCAGGATCCACAACCGCAACACTCGCCAAGCGTCTTGGATTCGAGAAGACAGTGCTCGGGGTCGACGCAATTCGTGGGAGAACCATGATCGGCAAGGACCTTTCCGAACAAGGCATCACACAACTGCTGAATCAAGGCCGAACATCGATAATTGTGACTCCAATCGGAGGACAAGGATTCATCTTCGGTAGAGGCAATCCCCAGATCAGCGCACAAGTCATCGGACGAGTCGGCAAGGAGAACATCATAGTCATCGCCACGAAGCACAAGATCCATTCGCTCAAGACCAAACGCCTACTGGTCGACACCGGTGATCCAGAACTTGACAGAGAGCTGAGCGGATACATCAAAGCCATAACAGGATACAGAGAATTTTCAGTTCTCCCGGTGAACGCATAGCAACGGGATCCGGAACCATCATCCATGATTGCCAAGAACCACCACGGGGATCCCCTCGCATGGCTGGAGGACGAGATCGCCTATTCGATTTCTAGAATGATCTGCAGCGAACTATCCATGACCCCTAAGGAGTTTGCGGAAGGACCACCCTATGACACGGACCACGCGAAGCTCCGCGCCAAGTACGGCCTCCCCCGCCGAACCGCTCTCTTTTTGAGGTCGCTACAGGTGTAACCGTGTTTATCGTGGCACTCGACGGGCCTCGCTTTTGGTCAGGGCAAGGCAAAAAAGGTAAGGCAAAATTGCCGATCCATACTTCAACGGAGTGGATATGTGAGCACTGATGGGGTCTCTTCCTAGCGGATTCGAGGTGAACAGGAAGCCTCTCCTAACAGATACAGCACAAGAGTTCCCCCTCTCTCACATATTCATCGGCCTTGATGGCTCTGAAGTTGTTCAATCACTATTCGGAGGAAGAGAGCAGGCAGTTGAGATCCTACGGAACTTGCGCGTGAGACTCGATGATTCAGCTGAGTACATGTACGTCAACGATGCCAATGGAAGTATTGTTGTAAGAGGAGAATACCTAAGGTCGGCCAACAAGAAACTACTCTATCTTGACATCATTCACGAACTAGTTCACGTGAGACAGTACCGCGAAGGACAAGAACTCTTCGACTCGAAGTTCTCGTACATCGATCGGCCGACTGAACTCGAAGCATACAAGATCACACTGGATGAAGCGCGGAAGATCGGCATGACTGAGGAAGAAATTGCCGACTACCTCGACGTAGAATGGATAACCAAGAAAGAACACAAGAAACTGGCGAAGACACTAGGCGTGAACGACCAAAGGCGAAGACAAACTAGATCGTTCTCCTAGCGTCATTTCTCGAAGTCTACGTCCCTCAGGTATGCTTCCACTAGGTTTCTTGTGAACGACTCCAGATCCAGCTGGAGCGCGGTCTTCGGAGTCGTCCAAAGGTACTCTTGAATCTCCTTCCCATCCAACTTCACTTCTGATGCGTTGGTCCGGCAGAGGTAGTCCAGGAAGATGTAGTGTTCGTGTTTGATGTAGTCCGCAGGATAGATTGCCTGCTGAACCAAGAGCAACCTGACAGGTTCGACCTCAAGTCCGACCTCTTCCTTGACCTCTCGCTTGACGGCTGTCTCTGTTCGTTCACCAAGTTCGATGTGCCCCCCAGGCACGGTGTATTTGGTTCCCCACTTGTACGACCGCACAAGCAGTATCTCCCCTTTCCCGTTGACGATGATGGCACCCACGGTGGCTTCGGGGTAGTTCTGAACCAAGGCCAAATCCATCCTAGATCTAATCTCAAGTTCCCTAGAGGCAGTGGGACCGCTACTCTTGTCTCTTCCGCACGATCAGTCTAACTGGAATGCAGCGTGAGTGGAGGATCAAATGCCAGAACGCTTGAGCGAGCATGATCCGTCGTTGAGGGACATATACTTCGTCGAGGGAATCGGCCTCTGCTCAAACATATTCGTGTTCGTTCAAGAGAAGAGTATCTCTCTTGTTGATACTGGTTCGGGAATGGCGCCCAACACGGTCGGCCCTCAGCTTGAACAGGTCGGCCTGAAGATCGAAGAGGTCACCAGAGTTGTCGTGACTCATCGGCACATAGATCACGTCGGAGGGCTTGCCAAAATATGCGATCATTCCTCACCAGAGATCTTCGTCCACGAGAACGATGCGGACGACTTGAAATCGCTGGGGATAGAATCGATCGAATACCTCAAGGATGGTGACGACATTCGACTGGGTCGACGGGATCTAAGAGTACTCCATACTCCCGGCCACACAGAAGGAAGCGTGTGCCTGCACGACAACGAAATCATACTTACGGGGGACACTGCTTTCCCAGGCGGATACTTTGGAAGAACTGACCTTCCGTCCGGAGACCGGAGAAAGCTCATCGATTCACTCGACAGGCTATCCCGTTTGGACGTTCGAGTCATGCTGCCGGGACATGGCGAACCGCTCCTATCAGAGGCATCCTCGCATCTCAGACTGGCTCGGAAAACCGCCGAACTTGTTAGATATTAACTAGCGTCATGGACTCAGTCAGAATTGACGGATGTTTCAGAATTGCAGGTTGGAATACTCGCGGACTCCCATGATTGTCTGCCTAGAATCAAAGACGCAGTCGATCGACTGAACTCTGAGCAGATCGAACTTGTCCTCCACGCCGGCGATTACTCGGCGCCGTTTGTAACCGACTACTACAGAGCATTGAAGGTTCACATGATTGGAGTCTTTGGCAACAATGACGCTGAAAAAGGCAAACTCAGAAACAGGTTTGCAGAGGCGGGACACGAAATCAGAGGAAGATTCGCAGAGGTTCAGGCCGGCAACCTCAGGATCGCGCTGACTCACGGGGATGAAGATGAGCTGCTGAGGTCACTGACTGTGTGCGGAGGCTACGACGTGGTCGTATATGGACACACCCACGAATCCGGGGTAATCGAGAAAGGGCGTACACTCGTGATCAATCCGGGAGAAATCTGTGGTTACTTGACCGGGAAGAGCAGCTTTGCGATACTGAACACGGCGGAAAGAAAGGCGCGCTTTTGCTCATTCTGACTCATTCATCAGCTGACGAGGATGCGAAGAAACACTGGAACCAGTCTTTGAGCGACCTCTGAATCTTCGAGAGCTTTCTGAGAAGTCAAAGTTCTCAGAGGAGGTGCTCGGAGAGCTTCTCCCGGTCTACGGTTCCGAGCTTGAGACTGTGGTCCGCGCCCTGAAGTCACCTGGGAAGCGTTACTTCGTGAGAGCAAACACGCTCAGAACAACCCCGGAGGAAGTGAGGATTAGACTTGCCGACAAAGGATTTGACATTTCACAGCATGAATCGATCCCTGAAGCTTTGTGGGTTCCAATTCAGGGGCCGTTCGACATCCCGGCACGTCCGAAGAAAGTGATGGTTGACAAGTTCACAGCGGAATCAGTTCTACAAGGAGCCAACGTTTACGGGCCCGGGATCGCGAGATGCAACGGAATCCGAATCGGTGACGGTGTGAACATAATTGATGATGAAGGAGAAAAACTCGCATCTGGAATCGCCAGAATGAATGAAACTCAGATTCTCACATTCAGAAAAGGACTCGCAGTGGAAATCACCGAGTCGAAGTATAGAGTTCCCAGCTTCCGAGAAACGCGAGAGTATCAGGAAGGTCTGATCTACCCGCAGTCACTGCCAGCCATTGTTACAGGCAGAGTGCTTGACCCGAAGCCGAGCGATGTGGTTCTTGACATGACTTGCTCGCCAGGCGGCAAACTCTCGCACATCTCTCAACTGATGGAGAATCAGGGGCGCGTTATTGGTGTGGATCGCAACAGACGCAAAACTGAGGCAACAATGGAGACTTGTGCCCGTTTGGGATGCTCGAATGTCACTCTCTTCGTGCACGATAGCAGATACCTCTCGGGCGACTTCTCAACGCTCAAGCCGGACAAGATACTTGTTGACCCACCTTGCAGTGCGCTTGGAATAATGCCGAAGATCTATGAGTACGCCTCTAAGAGTGAGATCGAAGCGCTTGCCAGATACCAGAAGCAATTCCTTGAGGAAGCATCCAGAATCGTCAAGCCTGGAGGACGGATCGTCTACAGCGTCTGCACGCTCACTCTGCAAGAATGCGAGCAGAATGCACTTCATGCTATCGCAGCCTGCAACCTGTCTGTTCAAGCGCAGTCACCTATGCTCGGTGACAAGGCGATTCCGGTCAATGACAAGCCTACGGAGCGTTGCCAGAGATTTCACCCGCACAAACACGACGCCGGCTTCTTCATCGCTTCCTTCCAGAGACAGGTTCAATGAACGCTGCGACCAACCAGTATGGCTTAACCGGAGCAACGACAGAGACGACCTTTCTTGATGTACATGGGTTTCTCAGATCAAGTCCTGACAAAAGGAAAATCGGGAAGACTTGAACTCAGAACGCTCCACTCGCGTGGATCTTTCGTAATGTGCAAGTATCTGAACCCTGAGACGCCGAAGTTGGCTGACAAGAAGACGAAGCTGAGGCTGAAACGCGAAGACGGAACCATCGACGAGTATTTCATCATACCGCTGAAAGACCCAAGAAGATCACTTCTTGTAAAGGCTGAGGGTGAGGAGAAGGATAGAAAGATCTGGAACCAAAAGAGGCAGCAGGAAGAGGATCTTTGAGCCTTGATGTTTGCCACGCGAGCGGTCTGGACTACCACTTGGAGAGCCCCGGGTGAACCCCTTGCATGAGGAAACGGAGATCCCGCGTGAGGATATAGCGGGGCCGCTTGATCTTGAAGCCACTCTGCTGAGCGGCCAGACTAGCGAACCACAATGGGATCTCGAAGGCGGATACTACTCAGACGTCGAAGATTTCGGAGGAAGATGCGTCAGATACGGTGTGCGCCAGACCGGGACCAGAGAAGAACCTCACCTCAAAATCACGATAGTGTCGGATGGTGAGCACACGAGTCTCGCGAAGGTCGTGACCGATCACATAGTAAATGTCCTGAGGCTGCATGATGACCTGAATGACTTCTATCGGGCGTTCGATCCGGCGAAAGGAGACATTGTTTCGAAGACGTTTCCGCAACTCGTTGGTTTGAGACTGATGCGGGGCAACAACCTGTTCGAGAGCCTGATCAGCTCGATCTCGACACAGCACAACTCGATAGTGCTTTGGACGAAATCGATGAAACTGGTCAGAGACACCTATGGCCCCATCGCACACTTGTCTGATGGTTCAACAATCCACCTCTTTCCCAAACCGGAGACCCTTGCATCTGCTAGCGAACAAGATCTCAAGAAAACAGGACTGACGTATCGCACGAAGTACATCATCGAAGCAGCCCGTAGAGTTCGAGACGGAGAGCTGAGTCTAGAAGAACTGCAACGCCAAGACTACGAGACCGCAAAGACGAAGCTGATGGAATTGCCTGGAATTGGACCGAAGGTTGCTGATTGCTTTCTCCTTTACGGACTGGGAAAAACCGAAGCTGCCCCAGTGGACATCTGGATCCACAGGATAGTTCGCAAGCTGTATTTCCACGGCGATAATGTGAGCACTGAGAAAGTAGCTAGGTTTCTTCGGGAACGGTATGGATCTTGGGCCGGATACGTTCAATTGTACCTGTTTCACTACGCACGTAAGACACGGCTCGTCTGATTGAATCGACAGGTCGGTCTGCCGTTCTCAGCTTCGACCAACCTTCTTCACAGCTTTCCCTTTTCTGACGACCTTCCTCTTGAGGCGGGTTCCGCATACCCGGCATGTCTGACCTGCATCTCCTATCGTGTACCTCCTGAAACAAGCGGGGCAATAGTAGATCCAGTCGAACTTCTGAGCTATTCCGAAGGTTGCGAGTGAAGCGTGCTCTATGCTCAATGTTTCAGACACATTCTGGACCGCATAGTCATCGCTAACGATGGCTGGCGAGAGACCGTTCTTCTTCAGGTCGAGGGCGAGAGCGAGAACCTCAATATCCGCTTTTGAGAGCACGCCGACATCACCGACTCCAGATGCAGTCTCTCGCACATTCCTCATGGACCGCTGAGTTGGCATTCTCACAGTTAGATGGCCTGAATCTCGCGACGCACCAAACCTGGCATACGGCAAGGTATCTGGGATCAGTTCTTCCATTACACTCGGAACCGAGTACGTGGACAGGTTCAGTGCTGAAGGATTCAGGCCCATTACTAGTGCAGAGGTGTCCAGCACTAGAACCTTCACCCCGGCCTTTTCGGACAAATCCAAACACTCACCGCTATTCAAGGCCCTGAGGCCAACTATCTGTTCGCTTGTGCAAGTCTGGAACGTTCACTGATTGTCTCGCGGCATGGGGTGGAGGCGCATAAGTCCTCTGAGTGAACGCACTGGACCCATACGTACGAAAACGGCTTTGTGAGATGATCGAGCGACTGTCACGGATGTTTGAGGCTGTAGTTCCCTCTGGACTCGGCCATCGACGACTAGGGTTCCCTTCAATTTCGGATCGACCAACTCCACTCTGATCCTGTTCTGCGCGGACACAACCAGAGGAGTCAGATGTTCGAGCGGACAGATGAAAGTGACAACGAAGGCGTCGACCGAGTTGTCCATGATCGGACCGTTCGCTGAGAGAGCGTACGCAGTTGATCCTGTAGGTGTCGCAATAATGAGGCCGTCACCGCGAGACTCCAACAGCTGCGATTTGTCGATTGAGACGATGAAGTGAAGCATTTTCGAAGGCGTTCCAGAGGCTATTACGACTTCGTTCAGGCCGTCGATGGTACTTTCACCCTCGATTGTGGCTGAGAGCTTTGCCCGGTCCTCTGTCTTGCAGGTTCCCTTGAGGAAACTCTCGATGGCAGGCATCGCATTCTCTGGATCGACTTCTGTGAGGTATCCCCTTCTGCCCATGTTGACTGCGAGTATGGGCGTCTCGGGTTTTGGAATGGACATGCATGTCTTGAGGACGGTGCCGTCTCCGCCTACGGTCACGATTAGGTCTGCATCCATCTTTGAGAATGGGACGCCTCCGGGCAGCTTTGCAGCTTGAGACAACTGTTCTTCAGGCAGGACTTTCAGGCCTTTCTTGGTCATGTCCTTGTAGAGTTTCAACGCGACCTTTAGGGCGGCCTCTCCGTCAAGCCTTGAGACCAAGCCAACTTTCGTGACCAAGACCAGGCCGCTCGCATGTCTTAGACGTCTAGACCCACTATTTATGGTATGCAAACCGCTTCCGAGGAGAAGACATCATCACCCGCAGGGAACTAGTCTAATCGCTGATGAGTATGCCTAGCGTGCTGAGGGTCTGATGATGTGCATATTCGCGGAAGCTTTTTAGTGCCCTTTCTAGTCAGCCTCTGTAGAATTGAGGAACCAGCATTGAGCAGGCCAGTCGACGTAGGTTCGTTGAAGATCGGACAATACATTGTGATCGAGGATGAGCCCTGCAAGATCGTGGAGTTCGAGAAGAGCAAGCCCGGAAAACACGGCTCAGCGAAAGCAAGGATCGTTGCAATCGGTGTTCTGACAGGGCAGAAGCGTAATGTAATCAGCCCCGTCGATGGAAAACTGGAGGTCCCGATGATAGACAAGAAGACTGGACAAGTCCTCTCAGTCCAGCCTGACTTGGTCCAAATCATGGATATGCAATCATACGAGACGTTTGAGACGCCTCTGCCGGACGAAGAGGAAGTCAAGTCCAAACTCGCACCTGGCGTCGAGATCGAGTACTGGGAAATGCTCGGAAAGAAGAAGATAGTGCGAACCAAAGGCTAGCATCAGGCTGGCCAGCGGAGAGCTCACTGAACGAGGCATCTGCATGCCCTATGTTAGGCAAATGAAACTCAAGCCAGGCATGAGACTCAGCGAAGTCTCAGATCAGATGCGTCGGTCAGGGGTCCTCGGACCCAGAAGATTCGCGGATGCTGTCGAAATCCTGGCGACAATGTTCAGCGATCATAGATACACAAACATGATGGCAATTGCCGGCCCCATGGTTCCAGGCGGATTGCGCCAACTCGTGAGCGACCTAGTCTCGGACAGGCGGATTCATGCGCTGATTATGACAGGCGCCAACGTGACGCATGATCTCGTGGAAGCTCTGGGACATAGGCACGAAATTGGAGTTGAAGCTTCTGACAACCAAAAGCTGAAGAAACGCGGCTTGCATCGAATATATGACATCTACATCTCGCAGCGAGCGATAGAAGCAGTCGAGAAATTCGCCTACAAGTCAGTATCGAAGATCGATGAAGAAAAGAGACGCAACATTGCACCTTGGGAACTACTTCGTGAGATCGGAAACCAATTGCATGACCCATCATCAATCCTGCGAAACGCCTCACAGAAGAATATCCCAGTGTTCTGCCCGGGCTTGCATGATTCGATGTTTGGCGTTAACCTTTGGACATTCGGACAGCTCAATACTTTTCAGCTGAATCCAATGCGCGATTTCAGCAGGATTGTAGAAATGACCTACGAGAGCAAGAAGACTGGGCTCGTCATCTTGGGTGGTGGGATGCCCAAACATTTCAGCCTGCTCGCCAACACGTTTCACGGTGGACTAGAAGCGGCAGTTCAGTTCACGATGGATCGACCCGAACCGGGCGGGCTCAGTGGGGCACCACTCGACGAGGCGGTTAGCTGGGGAAAGATTAAGCCTGGCGGTCGCACAGCAACTGTCATAGGGGATGCAGCGACACTCTTCCCGATGGCTTGCATAGCTGCCCTAGAGAAGGCAGCCTAGACGAGTCGCGGCAGACGAATTTCGAGAATCCCACGCTTGAATTTCGAGGTCATTCCTGATTCAGCGACAGGAACTGGCATGTGGATCCTAGCATGGTAGGACTTGAACTGCCCGCCTCTGTGCGTCACGCCCATGTCGGCGAAGGTTATCCGTCGCTTCGTGTTCGCGTAGAACTCAACCGTATCGTCTGCAGGCAGTTTCAGAGTGACCTCGTCAGGATTCACGTAGGGTAGATCCACGGTCACGATCACTTCGCTCAAGCCTACAGTAATGTGGTAGAGAGGTTCAATAGATTCGGCGGCTTCGTTCCAGCCGGGAGCAAAGACCCGCTCGACCATGAACTCGGCTCGTTTGAAGTACTCGTCCATTGTCTCTAGAAGGTGTTTTCTCCTATCGTGTGACATTCTTCATCTCACCCATACAGAGCTGGAACATCATATTCCTGTGACTTACCCATCCTTGCCATCTCGGTCTGTGTCCTCTTCATCACGTCTCTGGCTCGCAGTCGAATCTCCTCGCCCTTCTGGAGCAAATCCGAGGTTTCAACTTTCAAACCAAGTATTCTGTTCAATGCGCCAATTGCAGCGGCAGCCGCCTCCGGATCAGGGTAGTTGTAGAATGACTGCGTCAGCAATGTGATCGCAGGCAAGTTGATCTCCGCACACTTTCTCAGCATCAGCGCGTAGGCTCCGACAATGTAACCCTCGCCTAGGATTTCGGCAGCGCCACCTAGTTTCTTCTCAAGAGACTTGTCGGAGAGCGCTGCGAAGACCTTTGGCACATCAAGGTCCTGGCGATTCTGTACAGCCATCCCGCCGATCGAGATCATCAGCTCCACATTACGTGAAGCCGCCCAATTCACAATCGCTTCGGCGAGTGATCTTGTCAGCAACGCAGGAATAGCCGTTTCTGACATTATCACAACCAGCGATTGGTTTGCGTACAATCTGATCGGTGATTTCGGGAGGCCGTCATGAAGCACAATCATTGGCGGAAATAGGTCAGATTCGACCGTGCCTACTTCTTCCATCTTCAATGAAGACACAATGTGCGATGCCGCGACGAGGCCAACCAAACCCACGTCGGGTAGTCCGTTGATGAGCGTGAACTTCTTTGGAATGATGCCTTTCTCTACGATCTTCACATCCTCTGGCAATGACACTCGACCTGTGACAAGATCCAGTGGCAAGTGACTTCACCAAATAATGAACCTATCCATGGCTGGGACGATCCGGAAGCACGGAACATCAGAGACACGGACTGCAGTCGTGTTTCCACAGATGAAGAGGCTATAAGTGACCGGAGTTCAAGAGCAAACAGTCCTGATCAGTCGGAGATATTGCACCCATGAGCGCGCTGGGAGATCTCAGCAAGTCACTTGGCGAGGCAGTACGGAAACTGCTGAGATTGCCGATCGTAGACGAGAAGGCGATCAGGGAACTCGTTAAAGATCTCCAGCGAGCGCTGCTGCAAGCAGACGTCAACGTGGAATTAGTGCTCCAGATCTCACGCAGCGTCGAGAAGAGAGCGATCGAGGAGAAGCTTCCGCCAGGTATCTCACGACGAGAACATGTCATAAAGGTACTCTATGAGGAATTGACGAGATTCCTCGGAGAAGAAGCGCCAAAGACGACCATACCGCCGGGGAAAACCCACGTCATCATGCTCGTGGGAATCCAAGGAACCGGCAAGACAACGGCCGCAGTGAAACTCGCCCGGTTCTATCAGAAGAGAGGGCTACGCGTTGGAATCATCTGTGCTGACAACTTCCGACCCGGAGCTTACGAACAACTCGCACAATTGGCAGGCAAAGTCAAAGTTCCTGTGTATGGCAACCCGAAGAACCCGTCGCCTGAGAAGCTCGTCAAGGAGGGTTTCTCTCACTTCGAGAAGGAGAAGGAGGATCTCATTATTGTCGACACAGCTGGCAGACACAAGAACGAAGCTGAGCTTATGGATGAGATGAAACGGCTTGCGAACTTGGCGAAACCCGACGAGATCGTTCTCGCAGTGGATGGATCGATAGGGCAAGCTGCGATGGCGCAAGCCAGGGCATTCAACGAAGCAACCAACATCGGATCTATTCTCGTCACGAAACTCGACGGAACGGCAAAAGGCGGCGGCGCATTATCTGCTGTCGCTGCCACTGGGACGAAGATCAAGTTCATCAGCGTCGGAGAGGGGACCGATGACCTCGAACCGTTCGTTCCCTCCAACTTCGTCGGCCGCCTGCTGGGTATTGGCGATGTCGCATCGCTTGTTGAGAAGGTTAGAGAAGCTGAGATCAAGATACCTGAGAAGAAAGCACGTGCGATGCTTGAGGGACGCTTCAACCTGAAAGACATGTATGATCAGCTTGAGGCGGTCCGAAAGATGGGGCCCCTCAAGAAAGTCCTTGGAATGCTGCCGGGAGCATCCGACCTTCCGGACGATGCGATGGAGAACGCTGAAGAGAAGATGGATGCTTGGCGTGTCATGATACAGTCAATGACGAAAGATGAAGTTGAGGAGCCGAAGATCATAGACTCCTCAAGAGCCAGAAGAATCGCTAGAGGATCGGGAAGATCCGAGAGAGAGGTCAAGGAACTCGTGAATCAGTACACGATGATGAAGAAAATGATGAAGAGCATGAAAGGCCGGCAAGGAGCGATGCTGAAACGGCTCCCATTCCAAATGCGCCAAAGGTAGGTCTGGGATGCTTAAATAGCCCGTTTGAGGTCTGCTACCAGAACCATCCGAAAGAAATGCTCAGGAGCCAAAAAACCCTTGGTAAGACGTTCGAAAGGCTACAGATCAAGGACTCGAACCCTCTTCCGAAAGAAACCTCGAGAGAGAGGGAAAGTCGGTCTCAGCCGTCTCCTCAGAACCTACAACCCAGGAGACAAAGTCACGATAAGAATCGACTCCAGCGTACACAAAGGCATGCCACACCGTAGATACCACGGTCGAGTGGGCATCGTAAAGGCACGCAGGGGCCGAAGCTACATCATCGAAGTCGCTGAGGGAAAACAGACCCGCACCGTGATAGCTAGACCAGAACACATAGGTAGTTGATCTGGCATTGCCGCGAAAACTAATCGATGCCAAGCCGATCACAACGGCTGAGGCTCGAAGGATTCTTGAAAAGGCAAGCGAAGACGAGCTGGGAGAGTTCCAGCGAAGGACCCGCGACTACACGATAAAATTCTCCAAAATCCAACCAGGCAAAGCTGAAAAACTGCTCCGAGACCTCTCCGAGAAACACCAGCTAGAACGCAAGGACGCAATACAAGTCGCGAATTGTATGCCCTCGACAATAGAAGAGATCAGGACGGTATTGTCCGTGAAGGGGCGAGTATTAGCCACTGAACAATTGGAGGGCATCCTGAAAACGCTAGCCCCCTACAGGGCATCCTAGACATGTGAATCATCGCACATAGCCGAGATTGCCTTTGCACAACTCGTGTATGTGACCGAATCATCCCAGACGTCTCAGGGATGATGCCCGAAAGACTTTTGACCGCGACGAAGCGACACACACTCTCAGGAAGACCGATCTATGTCTGCGTCCCGGAAGATGTCCCCGACTCTGCCGACGACCGAGTACTCCGCAGAGACGATTCTGCTCGATTGTTAGTTTCTGAGGGCGCAGAAAGCAAATCGCGAAGTGATTCTTGATGGAATCAAGAGATAGCTATGAGAGATACAACGCTTCAAGTACTCGTCAAGGCAGAGACGAGACTCTGCGGCCTAGGCTCTACGAGGAATATGCATACGTACTTGACTTCTTGAGCTATGGCAGACCTTCGACCGAGAGACCTAGACGTGTGGCCGCACCTACCGTTCAAGTCGTCGGAGAAACCTACTTCACACTCCTTGAGGCTGAATTGAAGCAAGGCGCGACCGCTGCGCCACACGAGAGAATCTACGTCGGCCGAGAACGACGCGAAAAGATCGAACGCGTTATGGGAAGAATCAGCCACCAGGAGCTGACAGCGAGTGCCAAAGCAGAACTGCAACCAGTACTTGAGACGCTCATCGGTAGTCAAGAAGACAGATTCGTTGGCTTCTTCAACGTCTCGCAGCCCGTCACGCCGAGGATGCACGCTCTGGAGTTGCTGCCTGGAATCGGGAAGAAGTCGATGTGGCAGATCGTGAACGCTCGAGAAAAGAAGCCATTTACGAGCTTCAAAGACATCCAAGAGAGAACCAAGACTTCAGACCCGGTGAAGGTTCTCGCAAAGAGAATCGTGGACGAACTGAGCGGAGAAGGAAAGTATAGACTCTTCACACGCGCCATCTAACAACGGTGTGCGAAGAATCAGGGACAACGATTCCGGCATCGATCTATTGTCAGACGTCGCGTGAGCCACCCTGATGACTGATCGAGGAGATTGCTCATAACATTCACCATACGTCCCAAGCCGCCATTTGACTTCGAAAGGACTGCCCAAATGCACTCCCGTTTCAAGAACAGCCTGCCAGATCTCTACGAAGATGGTGTCTACAAGAGAGTTCTACGCGCAAACCATAAGCCGGTTCTTGTCTCAATCACGTCCAGAGGAATAACAGGAAAACCGAGACTACTTGTTGACACGTACCCGCCCCCGAACAAATCCGAGATCATCTCACTGAAAAAGACGCTCCGGTCTATGTTCGAACAGACGTTTGACTATGACCGCTTCCACACGGTCGCAAAGAGAGACCTGACCATGAGAACGATCGCCAGGGAGCTTAGGGGCCTTAGACCCATACGGCCTCCGACCATCTTCGAATCCGCAGTCATCGCGATAACTGAACAACAGATCTCGCTCCACGCTGCAACCGCGATTCGCTCACGATTGATACAGAGATACGGTGACACGGTGATCCACAACGAAAGAACATACTATGGCTTTCCCACTCCGGAATCACTTGCGAGAGCAAAGCCAGCCGGGTTGAGAAGGGCCGGTCTCAGCGCCACCAAGGCACGATGTATAACCGAATTCGCAAGGAAAATCGCAGATGGCGGATTCGACCTAGAAGGATTGAGGGGAATGAGTGATGACCAAGTTGCCACTGAATTGACGAAGTTTCGGGGGATTGGGAAATGGACCGCCGAATATGTGCTCGTGCGTGGAATGAGACGCGTGAATTCACTTCCCGCCGACGACCTTGGAATACGGCGAGCGGTATCACAAGCCTACTTCAGGGGGAGAATAGTCTCGGCAGAAAAGGTCCGGAAGATCATGACAGAGAAGTTCGCCCCGTACAGCGGGATCGCCGCGTTCTACCTGATGTATCACCTATTCTGGGAACGCTCAAGTTCATAGAAGGGAGACCACGAAGTTTGCACATTCTTGGAGCAGTCATATAGTTGCTGGATCCCCAAGCGGTCATTCTCAGCATCCTCGCGAGCATGACAACAATACTGGGCGCCGCACTCGTCTTCATCGTGAAGAAGACAAGTCACAGGACGCGAGATGCGCTAGTTGGATTCTCAGCTGGACTCATGCTCTCAGTGACGGCGCTCAATCTCATACCTAGTGCACTAGGACCGAACCAACAAAACCTCCCGCAAGCAATAGTGGGAATCGCCCTGGGTGCCTTGGTGCTCTTCGCCGCAGATACCTACATGCCGCACATTCATGGATTCCTAGTTCCAGATCAGCCGCTCACGAAAGGTATGAAGACCGCCCTCATGCTTGTGGCTGCACTGCTCATCCACAACTTTCCTGAGGGGTTCGCTACTGGAACAGCCTACTCCGGAGGCGTGACCGTCTTCAGCAACACCGTGGCGCTAGCCATAGCAATACAGAATGCGCCGGAGGGTTTCCTTATCTCGGTGCCTCTGAAGAGCCAGGGCTACTCGACACGAGGCAGCTTCATCGCAGGTGCCCTCTCGGGTTTCATCGAGCCGGTCTGTTCAGTCGCCGCCCTAGTCGTCGTGGGACTTTTCCGCACACTTCTTCCCTATGCGTTGGCTTTCGCTGGGGGTGCCATGCTCTACGTCATCTTCGATGAGATGGTCCCAGAAAGTCACAGTCACGGGTTTGAAAGAGCAGCGACCGCCAGTTTCATGACAGGCTTCCTGCTGATGACAATCATGAACTATGTGGCTTCAGTGATCTTCGGGTGAACAGCCACCACATCCACGCAGCTGGAGACAAAGCTTCATGAATGACTCAACCTGAAGGCTGGATCATCTTTCGCTTGGAAAGAGGAGAGCATCGAATGAGCGAGAAAAAGGCAGTCCTAGCGGTGGGGGCTCACGCCGATGATGTCGAGTTCCAGATGGCGGGAACACTCTCGCTGCTCATGAAAGCCGGTTTCGAATCGCACATCATGACCCTCGCCAAATGCGACTTGGACAGCAACGAGATGCCGCGTCAAAGAATAGCCAAGATACGTGATCAAGAAGCGCGGCGCTCAGCAGCCGTTCTCGGGGCAGTCTATCACCCTGCCGTTGTTCCTGATATGATGATATTCTACGAGAACAAGATACTCCGAAAAGTCGCCGCCGTAGTGCGTGAGGTCCAGCCTACGATTGTGTTGTTACCGTCGCTGGATGACTACATGGAAGATCACATGAACACGGCTAGGCTTGTGGTGTCTGCCTGTTTTGTTCACGCGATGCGTAACTATGTCACGGATCCACCTCGCGCCATGACTACCAAAGACGTGTTCCTCTACCATGCCCAGCCGCACTCAAACCGTGACGGAATGCGACAGTTCGTCATCCCTGAGCTTTTCGTTGACATCGCCACAGAGATGGATGTCAAACTGAAGATGCTGACATGCTACGAGAGCCAGTGGAAATGGCTCAAAGAAACGCAGGGGATGGACAATTTCATCGACAACATGCGACGCTCCTGTGCGGAACTGGCAAGCAAGGCACCGAGAAAGGGCATCGAATATGCTGAAGGTTTTCGACAACACAGCTACATCGGTTTCTCA
>Ga0315289_10004578_pt1 | contig 20567 bp, 49 predicted proteins | sample YL17G11_40_MG_FD_203452 | JGI IMG/M metagenome (GOLD analysis project Ga0315289, IMG submission 203452) | Sediment microbial communities from Yellowstone Lake, YNP, Wyoming, USA - YL17G11_40 | ecosystem: Environmental > Aquatic > Freshwater > Lake > Sediment | place: USA: Wyoming | collected... | reverse complement strand
TTCAGCTCCAGATAGGTCTTCGGCTGTTCTGGATTCTGTTTGAGCTTGTCAATCTTCATATCGATATGTTTGTAGGATAGATTTAAAAAGCTATTTTTTAACATAGAATCATGAAGTATGTCAACCCAAAAGGATGCAATGTGATGTATGTGCCTGATGACTGCTGTTTTTTGCGGTTCAGCCCTGCCGATTCAGACCATGCGATTGACGGATACACAACAACACGCAACGAAGGAATAATCATACACATGAACAAGAAGAATCACGTCATTGCGATTGAGCTGACTGGCTCGCTGAAGCCTTGCCAGCAGGCTTGAGCATCCACCTGAGTTCCAGAAGAAGGAAGAATATGCTCAATGGAATCAGGAATGTCAGCATGAATATCTCGATGTCTGCTTCTCCGAACATATTGATTGTCACCAGTGTGCTCTTTGTTGGATTGAGGTATGCTATAAGGAATGTCGTATAAAGAAGAAGGAGTGCTGTGATGGTATACATCTTTGTGTATGTGTGCATCAGCCATCTGAACCATTGCCATTTACTCATTCAAGAACACCATGCAACTTGAGGACTGTGATGACCTTGCGTGCCCATACACGGTCATGCTCCTTCATCTCTTCTGACAGCTCGCTGTAAGGTTGCCAAAGGAGTTCCCATGAGTCATGCTTCGTGAGGATGCGGTCACGAATCCTCATGGGACTCCTGTCCTGAAGGATATGCCCGCAGATTGACTTAGACCACAAACACCATTGCTGATGCTCAATCTCTGCAATCTTCTCTAATAGTAATTTATTGTCTATCATTGTAATACACCAAGAATGCATCTTTTCCTTTTTCCAATCAGAGGGACTTCGATATCACCATACTGGCATGAACAGCCATTATCAATCTTCAGATAGCAGTATTTACCGATGTCGGCTGTTTGATAATCGATTCCTTGGAGTATCATATCTGCGTCCATCTGGAAGACGCATTTACCACGCATGACCATACTGTCTATGTATCTTTTCATTGCGGGATTCATGAAATCACCTGAGCTGTGCAGTTAGGCTGACCATACATCCCACTGCAATGGATGGTGTCCATATAGCTCAACTCCCCAAAGAGCCAGATGCTTCAGCAACACCTTTCTCATGACAAATCCACCAGGAATTTACACTGCTTGCCTTTCTGATAACCCTTCTGCTTATGAAGGCAATGATGAAGACGGACATCCTCATCGGACAACATCTTCTGCTTTTCGCCGCAATAATATAATGGCATATTGATTCACTCATGCACGCCAAGCCTATCCAGGAGCTTGCCGAACAGACCCAGGAAGTGTGCTATCAGATATAAGACTGCAAGGATGAAAAGCGTTGCGACTGTATTGAACACGCTGGATATCAAGGTGTCAATCTGCCAGTTTATCATGAACATCACAAGGCTGTAGAACACTGCAAGCAACATGAGCATGAATATGGTCATGATGATTTTCTGCCACTGCTGGAGCGTCCTAAACCAGCGTATGAACTCTTCCAGCCTGCCAAGAACGTCCATATCAACCGCCCTTAATAACTTTCTTCTTATTACAGACAGTGCAACGTGCCTCGAAGCCATCCTTGCATGCATTGTGCACACGGACTCCAATACCATATCCGTCCTGGAAGTCATTCTTACAGTCGCACTTCATCACGATTGTCGGCATATCCACTCACCTGCCTTTCATCTATGTTGATAATCGAATTCCTGCTCCGAACCACCATCCAGATTATCCAATTGCTCACGGGTCTTAAAATCTTTGTCCCGCAGACCGAAATGAAATCTATTCCAGCACCATTCACAATGATAGAGCATATCTACAAGTTTCTTCCTGTCAAGATTCTGCATGTCCTCGACTGACATTCCAGATATCGCATTGTTGAATTCCCTTCCTGCTTTTTGACAACACGGACAGTCAGGCTCGATTGTGCTTGGCATATTTGTTCTCCTCAGCGATTTCTATGTCAATCTCCCTGGCACATTTCTTCACTAATTCATCAGTGATTCCGAACATGTTGAGTATGCGGACTCCTTCTTTCGAGATATGGTAGACGCTCTTCCGCTTGTAGACAAGTCTGCCAGCCTGGAGAAGCCTCATATGGTATTGAGCATCATCCTTGCTGATTTCAACAACCTGGGAAATCTCATCTATTGTATGACCCATGACAATCATTTCCTTTTCTTGATATCCAGCCTTCCGTAATTGAACTTCACCTTCTTGCGTGCACGCTTAGCCTCTTCCTCATGGATAGCATCAGCCATGACCACAACACCTATTAGGCTCATCCAGTTCAGATTATGCTTCTTCTGGAGTGCTATCTCAAGAGACCTCGCCTCATGCTCAAGCTTCTCTATCTGCCTGTGCAAAAGCCAAATCTCGTCCCTCAGATAGCCAATCGTCTTGAGCACCTTGTATGTAGTGTCGTCCTTGAGCATATCCTTTATCTGCCCATCGGTGAGCACCTTGTCTTCCATCATCTAATCACCCATCTCCTGCCTATGGACTTTGCCGAAATGACAGTTCATGCAAAGAACCTTGACAGTGGATTCATTGAAAGAATTACTGCCTCTTCCATTCTCATGATGGATGGTCAGGCATCCAATGTCTGAGACACCACACATCTCGCAGGCTTTACGCTCAGAAAATATCTTCCTCTTGAACTCACGCCTTCTTCCCTGGCTATTCTTGCCATGACAATCGATGCAAATCATCGCTGGCTTCCTGCCACACACATTACACACCTCGGTCATCTTCTCTTCCTCCCATTTGTAAGCTTGAGGATTGCATTTTCATATTTTGATATCAGTTGCTTATCTATGAGAATCTCTGAATACATATTCTCCCGTTCAACGGCATTCTTAGCAAGCTTGTCCTTCATGAACACATTCGAAGTCTTAGTCATATAGAGCCAGATTGCCATGTAGATGAAGATAAGCGTGGAACCGATGAGACCGATGTGATACATCTGGACGATGTTCATTCCCCAAAAGCCATTCGTAAGGCTGAACTCGAAAGCGGATGCACCGAGCATCTTGTTTATCATGTTCTCATTGATGATTCCAGATACGCTGATATCTATGTTCCAGACGAATGACATATAGAAGACTAACGCAAGGATGAGCAACATGACCCAGAAGTAGTTCGAATTTCTGAACTCACGCTCTTCAGTCAATGCCATCATCTCACATGGATATCTTGATTCACTGGCTTTTAAACATATCGCTATAGCTATTCGAACATCCACCTGTTCGGAAGAATGCTTTCGCTGGCTGGAGCTATGAACCTGAATTCATGAATCCGAGCACGGAGAAGTTCCACGCTATAGAGTTCCCTCGCAAGCTTCTCGTTGGTATACTTCTTGTGAATTGCATGATGGCACTTCGAACACACAGGAACCTTTGCAGAATGCGGATTAAGTTGCCTTGGAATCAGATGATGCTTCGATGAAGCACGCTTACGAAGGCATATGGAGCATGGGACTACAATCCGTGATATCCCACTGGACATGTCTGGCTGACATCGACTGCTCTGGCTGACCAGAACCCGCCGATGCTTATACCCGTCAAACCAAGACTCATTGTGTCCATCACATTTCACCTGATAAGAAAAATTAGCGATATGGATATTTAAATGGAAGATTCAGCACAACATGACCGCCACTTCGCAGGTAGGAGTGGATTGACCACATGGGGATGGTCAAACTACACGCTCATGACAGCGATGCTGTTTTGCTACCTTCCGTCACACTTCTTACATATCTTGCTGAACCGCTTATCTGTCTTGTATGGATTATGGCATCTCCTACAATATCGAGTGTAAAGCTTTCTCCGTTTGAAGCCATAGCTTCGCTTATTTTCCATACTACATGAAAGCATTAATGTCATCATTCATCGTCTTGAAGTTCTCCTGTCCACATTTGGGACATGGCTTGCTGATGGCAAGACCACCGTTGTCAACGTCAATATCAAATGTCCCATCACAATCTTCAGTCAGGCATCTGACGAAGAGCTTGCCTGGACGGTCTGGCGAGTCATGAATCTCAGGCTCATCCTCGATAGAGACATGTAAAGGCTCCTGACCGCTCACTGGAACCATGATAGGACTCTCGACTACCTCATGCTTCTTCTCTATAACAATGTTCTCACATTTCGGACAGGAAGCCTTGCCGAAATGGATTATCATCTTAGTCCCACAGGTCTTGCAGAATGGCTTGTCTGGGACTCCTGCAACGGCAAGCTCGCCAGATGTTATCTGGAAGAAGCTTATCTTCCACTTGCATGCGGAGCAGAATATCCCGTCAGTCCCGCAGATGCCATCATCCTCAAGCTTGTTGTCGAGCCAGACCCAATGCTGACAGTCTCGGATAGAATCGATTACTTTCTGCCTTTGCGAGTCGAACTTCATGAGACATCCTGAGCAGACCCAGGAGCCTGCCGATTCATTATCATTGTTGTCGCATAGTGCACATATCATATATATCACCCATAAATCAACCAGCAGACCTCTGTTTGTTTGATGCCTTAATCATATCCTCACGCTGGAGCCTCATGATGATGTCCATAATCCTATCCTGCTCTTCCTTCGACTTCTGCATGAAATCCTTATGAGCGGATTCTGTATTATGGCTTGAACATTTAGGACATCCCGAATCCTTGGAAAAACTATCAATCCTGTAAAAGTTACCACAGTCTTTACACAAACGAGTCGTCCTTACATGGACACAAGCAACTTTTTCTTCCATCATCCATCACCATTGACATGTTGAACGCTATCCCATCCTTCTTTTATCAACTTTTTGCTCGCTGTTATAGACCAGACCATCTGCATAACTTTTATCTCCTTGACAACAAGGTTGTGCTTGCTGAACACATCTATTATGTCCTGCTCAAGTGTTATTGTCTTACCATTTTTTCCAAATATCATTTGTCAAGCTCCCTGATGGTCTCATCTTCGGTCTTACAGTCAAAGCAAAGGACAATATCATCATCATTGACACGACAGCCCTTGCAGACACACAGACCACAATCCTCGCATTCTTCAATGTCATCGGTCTCATTCATGCAACGCTCACAGACTGTATGCTCGCCCATTGAATCACTTCCCTGAATATATCTTGACATCCATCTGTTCAAGGTTCTTCCTGACAGCATCGAGCATCAGGAATGCCTCGTCCATGTTCGATGTAGTGTGAAGTATTATGGTGGATATGACAATCTTGTAGAAAATCTCATACTCCTCTGGAGGCGTAATCTTCTTGGCTCTTCTAAGGAACAGAACGACATCCTTGGTGTTTCTGAGGACAATCTCAGCAACGTCATCTATGGCTTTAGGAGCGTCCTTGCCAAGCTCACGTATCCTGTCAAGCTCGAATCTGTCCATATCCACCAATTGAAACGAAGGTTTATAAAGGCTATCGATACGATACCATATCACAGTTTCCCAAGCATCCATCTGACGCTGTTCCAGCCTTCCCTTTTCAGCTTGTTGCTTATGGCAAGCTCCCTGATGGCATATCTCGCCCCACAGTTCTTGCATTTGACTCCAATCAGGACGTTGTTGTCCATCTCGACCACGCCAACGAAGGCCGTGCCGTTGCAGTGAGGATTCTTGCACATCATTCCTTATCACCCTTGAGGAGTTCCTTTTCACATCTCTCCATACAAATAGGACAGAATGCCTCTGGAATATCCGATATAGGGCTTATTATTTCATGTCCACATAAGGAATCATCCTTGTGCATGACATAAGCCTTAAACCATCTTGGATTCTTTGCCCATTCTCCAAGTTTCTGTTTCATCCCTTACCACCCTTGAGGAGTTCCAGAACCTCTTTCCTGCTGATATGGTCATAACCAGCCAGCATACTAGTCGGGGCTAATCTCGTGACCGCCTTTATCAGGTCGGCATCCCTGTCTTGCTTTCCAAATGAATATGCTAATTTGATTGCTCTGTCTATCGCTCCACCATGTCTATGATTATTAAACCTTTTTTGAAGTTCTTTGTCGCTCCATATCTCGTTCCGAATCCTTTCTGAGTATGTCATGGTTGCTCCTTCTGCTTCTGAATATTGGGGCAATCCTCTGAGCCAAAATGTATCCAATTCTTTCCTCTAATGCTCATAAAAAACCCTTTACAAGACGGACAATTTCTAAAATGTGTCATTTCCCATCACCCTTAATCAGTTCCAGAACCTTCCTTCTTGCAAGCTCAAAACCATTCCGCAAGTCACTAGAATGATAAGGATTTTCAAGTTCCGTGACCGCCTTTATCAGTTCTGAACGCTCGGACTTGAGCCTGACGTTCTCCTCTACCATATCGGAACGGAACATATCGGATTTCTGCATCATGGACTTGAGCCTATTTATTTCCATAACGGACTTCGAGAACGCTTCCTCGACCTTATTCCTTATTCCATTGGCGAGTTCCTTGTCTTTCCTGAGACAAACAATCTCCTTCTTCTGAGCTTCATGGATGATTTTCATGCCTTTGGACATCTCAATCATCTTATTGTCCTTCTCAGCAAGTTTCTTCTGCAAGGAAACCTCATCATCGCCATAATACTTCAGAAGCCTTTTGATTTCATCGTCCTTCTTAGCAAGCCTTTCCTTATCTCCTTTCCATTGCTCATCCCTGCCTAATCTAAAGGCTTCTTCTAGCTCTTCTTTACGATTCGCTTCGGACTCGGCAAGGGCTTTCCTCAACTTATGAATATCCCTTTCATATTTACCATAATCAACTTTCTCATATTCAAATCTTTGGGGCTTTTCAATGTCTCCGAAATCCCCTATTTCCTCTGGAGTCATTTTTGCTAATTCCTTTGCTACCTTTCTCTTGATTTGCTTTTCCGTGGTCACTTTTAATTTCTCATTGGCGACATAATGGGCAAAGCAAGCGGGCTTATCACAATAGAGCTTCAATCTAGGCTTCTCCGCAAGAAGGGAATCTGGGAACATTGCTTCGGATTGCTTGCCCAGTCCTCTCGGTGTGTCAAGCGTCACAGGCTCTAACTGGAGCTTTTGTCCCAGAGTGTTATCCGAAACAATCCCTTTCCCTTTCCTTCCCGCTTTGGAATCCTTGAAAACGTCTTTCGCTTTGCCGACTCCCATGAGGTTGCCTTTGCCGTCCTTCACCCATCTTATCTCAGCTTTAGAATCCTTCATGGTTTCCTCCTTTCCAACCTGCTACAAATACCTTTACCAATGAAATAAAGAAACCATGCTATACCTATTGCAATTATGATTTGAGCTAAAATGTTCATCTCAAATCCCCTCCTTGGAAGGCTTCTTGAATACTTGCTTTGAGCCGCATTTCGAGCATATGATATATTCTGCATCTGCTCTTATTTCCCCGTTTAATTTTCTATAATTATTATTTCCATCATATAGGTAAAGACCACATGGTAAGTTCGCTTCTTTCGCATCAATCCCGATAGGAATCTTCACTCTTGATTCCTTTTTGCAGTTCCTACATCCAATCTTCAATTCATACCTTCCCATATATTTATTCCAAAACATCATAATCTCCCCTCCTTGGAAGGCTTCATCAAATGCTCCCTCAATATCTTCTCAATCTCAAGCGATATAGCTCCTTTCCTGTAACCATATTCCTGACCTAAGTGCTTTCTAAAAGCTTCTTCCGTTTCCTTTGACAAAACGACCTGTATTCTCATAATTCAGCCTCCAACCCCAACAATGCCCTGCATCCTGGGCATTTCTTATCTGGCTTGACATCTTTGCATCTTATAGGAACTCCGTTGACTTTCCATATGCTGACAATATTATCGCACTTCCCGACATGGCTTTGGATTTCGGTGCGGATGACTTCCCTTTCATTAAGTCGAGTTTCCAATTCCACACGATAATCAACCCAACTTTTAGAGGGATACTCGGCATCATCACATTCTTCTATATATCGCTTTACTTTCTCAATCTCCGCTTCCAGTTCGCTTATGCCCTTGAAAGCTACCGATGTAGCCTTCTTTCCAGAATCGGTTTTCATGCATTCACCTTATCCGCTACGTTCCCAAACCATATACCATTCTTGCAGAAGCATCCCCTGTCTAAATCATGGAACAAATCGCAAAAGCAATAATCCATTTTCGAATCAAAACCTCTGCAACGGTTCTCCGCAATCTCTTGCCATGATGCCACACAATCGACCTGATTACTAATCAACATCACTGAAAGCACTATCAAAATCCCCAGTCCTATAGCGATAATCTTGTGTCCATCGTTCACGATTTCACCTTCTTCTCAAGCTCACTGAAGAATCGCTCAAGCTCGCACTGAAGGCATCTTGCTGGATGACCATACACACGCTTAAGACGCTTCCAATCCTTCACAAGCTTCGTAGCTCGCCCATATGAAAGCTCTACCCTTCGATTATTGTTGGTCATGCATCACTCCCAAATGGTATTCTATTTGTCTTTTTCCATTCATCTTTGATAGCATTTGTAAATTCATCAGTTAAGGATACACTAATCTGATGCTTTTTAACAATCTCTTTATCGATAAGAGCATTCACATATTTGTTGACTGTAACCCAACTGATGCCAGTTTTCACACTCAATTCCCTCTGTGATAATACAATCCAACCTATAAGGGCTGAAACGATTTTCTTCTCGTATCTGTTCAACCCGATGTCATGAAGATTCATCTTCTCACAAGCTCCTTGCAGAACCATTTATAGGTATCAGTCCTGACACCAAGCCTATCAGAGATTTCCTTCGATAGCGTTCCTGTCCCAAAATATGCAAGAGCAAGCTCTGACTCCAGCTCGCATGTAGGCTTCTCAGTGAACTTGGCACATCTTTCGCAGTTGTTCATCTTCCAGTCACCATATTCCGAACCACAACTGAATGGACGGACAGGCTCAGGTATGCCGACCTGGAACATTGGGATAATCCTGCCACATTTAGTGCATGCCCTACCGAACCGTCTCCTCACAGGCTTCTCACATTTACAGTAAATCGGGTCAAGACTGCTCATATTCATTCACCAACGACCTTAAGCTCGACTGGATGACCACATACCTTGCATGGCATAGGCGACTTTACCTTTGGAGCATTAATCAGGATTTCATTGCCGATAGCCATGAAAGGCGTTCCAGCGAGTCAGTTTCCTACAGCATACACCACACCTGTTGCATCCGTTCATGAAAACATCCCCTTTTGAGGTTTCTTATCATCCATATAATGCAAAGCCAGCCAAGCTCCAAAGAAGCCAACCAGCAAAGGAACCACTGTCAAGAAGAAATAAGGGCTTGGATAAGCGATTGAACTGCATGGGATGTTCAGGCTTTGCCAGACAGCATAGCCCAATCCGCATAAAGCCATGATGCTTCCAATGATTACAGCCCATAACCTCATCTTCCCAACTCCTTCTTCAGATTCTGTAGCATAGGCTTCCAGTCGCTATGATTGCGAAGGAAATACGCTGGATGGAACAAGATGCAGAACCCATAGTGCTCCATGACAAGAATCTCGCCTGCGTGTGCAGTCATGGAACGGATTTTGCTACCGAACATGAACTCAGTGGCAAGCTTACCGAGAGTGACGACATATCTTGGCTTGACTGTAGCCAGATATTCCATCAGATGTATCTTGCATGCTTCGACCTCATCTGGAGCAGGGAACCTGTTATCAGGCGGTCTGCACCAGACGACATTGGTTATCGCATAATCATTTTCAGCAAGACCGAGGTAGGCAATCCATTCGTCCAGAAGCTTGCCTGCACGACCAACGAAAGGCTTGCCCTGGATGTCCTCATTCGCTCCAGGAGCCTCACCTATGAAGACGACATGTGCATAAGACGAGCCTCTTGGCAAGACGACATTAGTCCTTGTCATATGAAGCTTACATGCCTTGCATTCCGTGATATCAGGATTCATGTTTTGCCCCCATAGAAACATTCTTTGCAATAGTCATGACCCTTCGGGTTAGGATATGTTATCTCTGGAGTCTTCATCTCCTTCCCACAGCTATCACACTTGAACGTTTTCATTGCCACTCACATATCGTTTACAATCACAGAGCACCTCTGGAACACGGCTCTTTACTGCGAAGCAGAAAGACAGACCACCAGACTCCCTGTGAAATGAACGGTCATGTCCGCAGTTCGCACATACGCCTTTCACCATTACACATCACTTTTGACCTTCAAGACCTGAAGATGACCAGGAAAGCCTATCAAGGTCGCTGACAGCGAGAAGACCCTCGAAGTTCTCTGTCTGCCTAAGCTTCTTCATATCCTTGTCATATGTCATGCTCAGCTTGATATCCTTGGTGTAGACATTCATCAGGATGACTTCTTTGACGGATTTATCCCCAGACTCGAAACGCTTCTGAAGGACTCCTGGGCTGTATGTAGAAAGCCTTCTTTCCATGTCATCCTTGCTCATATCTCTGCATTGGAACACATCCTCATAGGCTTCATTCATGGTTATCAACCAGGATATCGACTTGCCTCTCAATGAATCAAAAACATTCAATATGCCTGTCCTGAAGTCTCCCATGAAGACAGTCGCCACAGATTTGCCGTCAAGCTCATAAATCATCTGAGGCTTGAGGTCTCCAGTTCGCTGTAGAATCATCTTGATGAACTGTTCATGGAATTCGACAAGCTCCCTGAGACACATAGACATGAAATCACTTCTTAATATTAAGGATTCTCCCAATCAGTATCCCTATGAAAAGCATGAACAGCCCAAACATCAAGGCATACCAGTTCTCATAAGTCAAACATATCAAAGTATCGCTCATGATTTCACCTACTGACTAAAGCACTGATTCCGAGAATCACAAGAATCCCTACAGCGATGATGATAAGGATTATCGCAATGACCCAGAGGATGAGCCACAGACCTGACCACAGCACTCCCCAGAAATAACCCAACGCTTCTGGGAATGTAAGCTGACCGACTATTATGGCTGATGCAAGGATTAAGCCGACTGCGATTATTATCGAAGCGATTATCTGACCTTTCATATCAACCACCAAACGATTTAGCGAATGACTGCAACAGCGAGATGACCACATTTATTCCCCATGCTAAAAGTTTCCAGAATCCGCTCATTACCTGCGGGAATGTCAACTGCCCAACAAGAATCGCAACAACTATAATTAAGCAGATTCCGATTATCACAGACCCGATTATCCCGATGCCTTTCATATCAATCATCTTTTCAAGCCACAATCATTTTTCTTGCTATCCCACATCTGACAGCCGATACCAGCACAATCGAATGTGTTGTGATACACAGATATCAACGGACATATCCTGCATCTTTCCCGTTTGAACATTCAACCATCCTCTTGTTGAAGCACTGGAGCCTTCCCTTCATACCCACTACGGAACATGTTGAGCAGGATTCCATACTTCTTGTAGACGACATTGCCATAGCTGTTTGCCTGTTTGTTCAAGGCGAGCATCTTCTCCTTGGCGGCACGAATCTCTTCCCATACTGAACGATGTTGCTCGAAGACATGACGCTCTATGGTGAAGCTCATCATGTTCTTATTGTCACGGCCTATATTCTCCTTGCAGATTGGGCACTTGATGTCTTGCAACATATCAATCACCATCTTCCAATTCTCCTCTGGATATAATCTCTTCATTAACAATACACGGCTTGAAAACAAGCGTTTCTCTGCCTCTAACATTGCAATCATCATTGTCGCACTTCCAAGTTGAGACAGTGACAGAAAGCATCTTTGAATGGCAACGATAGCAATGAGCATCAGCCTTTATGAGAGGCACATCATATCGAAAATCTTTGTTTTCTTCAAGTGCCTTATCAATATCAGTAACAGCGACTGCCAAAACTCCTTTTGTTAATCTCACATCAAATTCTTTCATTTTATCACCTTATGTCAATAGACTTCCACTGACCCTGACCAGCTATCGTGAACTTCTTCCCTGGATAGAGCCTCTGGAGACCTCCTATATTCTCCATGAGGTTCTTGAATAGATACCTGGCATCATTGCTTGTGACGACCTTGCCGTTCTTGGTCAAAAGACCGATGAGAGATTCAGGGGAGATGCCAACATAGGTCTGCACGATGTTATCAAGGGTCTCCTTAGTAATGATAGGAACATGATAGGACTCCACCGCAATGGCAGGAGCCTTAAGACTGACTGACGGACTGGATATGCCTGATGACTGACGGACTGGCTGGACTGGCTGTGCGACCTTGGTGAAGACCCAGGACGCATTGACCTTCTTGCCAGTCAGGTAGCCCTTCTCGACCAACATCCTCAGATATTTAGGGAGAGATGCTTGCAACGAGATGTATTTCGAATGAGAAGGCTCGACAGACATCCTGAGATTTGTCAGGACTGCACGCATGACATCCTTGATGCCGAATGTCTCAGGCATCCTCTCCTGGACAATCTTGAGCACATACGGAAGCGAGATTCCCCAATGGAAATAGCGGACACGCTCCGTAGGCTCAGGCTTGGAATATGAACTGCCATGACTCTTCATAGCAAGATTCTTTGCATTGTTCACATGCGTAGAAAAAGTCCCACTGTAATTTCCAGCAGGAAGGCTCCTCAGCTTGCAGTATTCTGAATAGATGTCACCTGTAGAGGACTTGAGCAACGAAGGCTTCTCCTTCAGGATGCTTGCGATATCCTTCGACATGTTGCCATGACGACCCTTTGAAGAAGCCCTCTTCCTTATAGGAGATTTCTTATATGAAAAGAGTGATTTCTTAATCACCCTCTTCACATTCCTCTCGAATCGTGCATCACTGTTGATGCGACCATACCTTTCCTTGTATGCATCCATGACTGCACCGATATCTGCTGTCTTGAGTGTAGGATTCTTCACGAACAGCTCCGCAAGGAAAATCCTCTGCTGTTTCGTCCCTATCTTTTTGCCTGGATTATTGACAGGAATGACAACCTTAATCTTTCCGTTTTTACGCTTAGAAGCAGATTCTACTTTACCGACAGTGGCTGAAGGAACGGTAACAAGACCCAATAGCTCCCTCATTTCTTCGACACTGCCTTCCACTTCGATTCCTTTTATTTTTGCCTTCATAAAATCACTTTAGAGATAATTAGAAGATTGATTTATAAACGTATCGCTACCTATTTTTTAGGTAATATACAGGGACATTCTTATGACCATGCTTCTCAACCCTCATTTCGACTGCACTCCAGTTATTGAAGAGCTTACGCAATGCCTGACCGCAGTTCTGCTTCGGGATGCCAAGGGCAATACCCGCTTCCTCTGGAGTTATGTGACCGAACTCCTTGATGAGCATCATCAGCCTGTCTATCAGCCGTCCAACTGGCGGCTCCATGTTCCGCAAGCCCTGTGTCGACTCGCCTTTCTTCGGGACACGCTTCAATGACAGATATCTATGAGGCGGTCTAATCATGACACGATAAGTCCGTCCTTCTATCTTGACCAGTTCGCTGACTTTCAGCTCTTTCATATAGCACACACTCCATATCGTGGCTTATGCTCATAACAGTATCCGCATCCCCTGGAGCACATACACTGATTGAACGTAGTCTTCGGGTCTGCATGCCTTACCACAATCTTCCACTGGCAGTCGCACATGCGATGCGTGTTTATTTTCTTAACTTTGATTTCCATGCTAATCATCCTCACCTTCATCGTCAGAATCCTCATCATCATCTTCACTGACGAGAGCATCTGCGAAGTCCTGAAGCTTCTTCTTCAAGTCCTTCTCACGTGCAATGACGGCGTTATACTTGTCCATGTCGATGAACTGTCGTATCGCAATCTCGACCAGATTGGCAAGAACATCAGGACGCAATGCATCAAGCTCCCAACTATGCTTCCCATGAACAGCCATATACTTCTTTGAGCGTGGGTCAGACTGCTTGGCTGGATTTGGTGGCGGATTATATTGCGAGACCTGTGCATGTGTGAGACCGACATGGACGATTTGAAGCATGTCTATATCGAACTCATTGTCGCCTTTCGTTAGGAACTCTTCAGTCCTTTCAGTGACATCACGAATCATATCAAGACCAGAAGCATCATGGTCTCCAAGGTAGAGAAGGACGACCCTCTTTCCGTCAACTATCTTCTCAGCCAAACGCTTAGCAAGATTATACATCGGCGATGCACTCGCATACCCTTTGTTATATCCGAAATAGATATGATACTTGTCAGCGATAGGCTTGAAGATAGACTCAAGAGCCTGCTTCTCGGTGTAAAGCTCGACATAGCAGTCCTGGTCTTTCCATCTCGGAAGCCTGAAAGAATAGACTGCTGAGTTGACAAGCGATTTGATGTCCTTCCACTGAGCATGACGCTCAGGGACACGACCTCTATCTTCGATTGCATCCCAGTCGACAAGACCTGCATATCTTATATCAGTGAGGAACTTACAGACACGCTTGTAGACGTGTTCAGCATTAGGGATGAGACCTTCAGCCACAAGCTGATAGAACAACTGCCTGTTGGTAAGCTTGATGCCCTGTTTCATGTAATTGGACACAATCCGAGTGACATGACCAAGCAAGACCTGATTACCGATAGTCCAGACCTGCTTCATGCCTGAGCCGTCAACGTATCCTGTATTGATATCCCTTCTTGGATTCCAGTCCCTGAATTTTTCCTTGCTCATGATTTCACATCGACTTTTGAAACGGGCTTGCCGCAGACAAAACAGTGGACAACAAGGCTGTCCTTCCGCCTGACTCCCTGCCTACCTTTGCATTTAGGACAATCTATCGGGATGTTCTGCACATCGCCTCTGAAATCTATGACAGGCTTCAGTGTTAGGAACTTGTTGGAGCAGTTCTCCGAGCAGAAATACATCCTCTGGTCGAACCTATCGAGAGTTGCGAAAGCGAAGTTCCTGTTGAACTTCATCCCGCATCCTGCACAATTTACCAGCAATGGTCTTGTAGTCCTGCTCATGATTTCACCTCGACAACGAAAGGATTGATTGGCTTCAAACCGAAGGCTCTCCGCTTCTGCCTCTCAAGCACTTTACATTTGCCATGACCATCGTTATGCGGACAGCATCTCCGTGAACAGCTTCTCGCTTTAGATTTCAACATGAATCTTTCCATATCAATCACCTGATAGGCTGAGAGGCTATGAACCCTCGACAGCCTCATTCTCGAAATGCATCGAATACTCACAGCTCAGCATGTGCTGGTTGCCTTTCTTCGTGATGTCTATCGCCGTAGCCTTTGACGCATCTATCTTGGAGACATCATCCTTCCACTGACCGAAACGCATATCAGCAGTGTAAGGACTGCCCCACTTGTTGAGTTGCTTCGCTTGCAATTTGTTTCCTATTTTCAAGACGCTGACTCCAACCCAGGCGGAATAATCCGCCTGGTCGCCTGGATGCTCGCTCTTCTTGGTGTGATGGAAGCCGATTATCTTGAGACCATACACTGCAAAATAGACAGAGTATGTCGAATCGACCTTGGCGAACAGAGTCACACCATTTGGGAGCCTCTTGCCAATCATCTTCAGGTCGCTCCATCTGATGTTGTTCTTCATCAGGTAGCCAGCGAAGGAATCCACGCTGTCGAACTTGCCAGCCTTGACAGCGAACTCACCTGAGACTTCCAGCTCTATGTGACGCTCACCCCATTCGAGCTTGTTGGCTATCTCATGATTCTTCTCGGAGACAGCACTGAGTTCTGCAATTCGCTTATCGAATGGCTTGGAAATCTCGTTCAGCTTCCTCTTCAGCTCAGCGATGGCAGACTCCTTCTGCTTATAGACATAGCTCCTTGCTCGGTCTGCCTCACGCTCAGCCTTGAGAGCCTCGTTCCTATTGGCGATGAGAACACGCTTCCTGACTTCGATTGCTTCCTGAAGGTTCATGCTCCCGCCTCCTGAGCATTGATGGAAGGCGTTTCAACGCCTCCCATCTTTGCAAGCTCAAGCTTGTCGGCATCCGCAATCATCCTGCGGATGGAATCCTCTTTCTCTCGCAGAAGACCGTGAGCCGTCTGCTCAAGAGACAGGATGACAGGCTGACCCATCTTGTCTGCGTTGTGGCTGGACACATATGTGATTGCGTTCACGAAGTTCCACATGTTGCCCTTATCAACGCTGAGCCTCTGCTGTATAAGCCTGGTTGCTCGCTGGCTGAGGTTCTTCCTGTAGGCAACAAACTTCAGAAGTCGCATGGCTTCAGTGTCAGACAACTTCACCTGGAGAGCCTGTTCGATGAGCTTCTCGATTCCAAATGCCTCATCAATAGACTCTTTCAGCGTCTGATGGACTGACTCCATGATGTCAGCCTTCTGACCCTTATGAGTCGTAGCCTGCTTCCAGATTCCCTTGCTGGAAGTCATGCCGTTTGTGCAGACCAGCCTTAGCCAATAAGGATAGAAACAAATGCTGGATGTGCCCTTGATGGAGTTCACCACACGCAGACCTGCCTGGATGACTTCTCCAACCTTGTTCACTGCACGCTTCTCGAAGACATATGTCTTCCAGACCCTGCGTGGTGTCCTGAACTCCGAGGTCTCGACCACATTGATTGCCATGCGGTTAAGCTCGTTCTCCACAATCCTGTAAAGTTCAGAATACTTCACTTCCGTGAACTTCTCTGTCACGACAGCGTAGCAGTTCCAGTAGCCATTGGACTTCACAAGTCGCATGAGAACTGGCTCAGCTCTGCCGTTCAAGGCTGTGTTCAGAACCTGGTTCCGCTCATTGTAGTCATAGATGCCTCGAATCTCGCTGATTTTCAGTCCAAGCCTTGAGACGAACTGATTCTTCGAGACCACATCGAACAGGTAGATTCTCTTGCCGTCATTATGCTCAATCTGTATGTATTCGACAAGCTTGCCTGTCCGTCCATACCCGCTTTTGCGATACCTGAAGAACTGTGCATTCTTCAAATCCACAGACGGGCTGACCTTCAGGTCAACGAACTCTGACGGATGACTTGTGGGATTCCCCTCAAGCTGTCCATCATGTTCAACTGGTATTTCCATATTTCCACTTCCTTTATCCATAGCTCACGAAGAGCTTCTGGCTTTAAACACGATACCTTAAGGTATCGCTATGTAATATGTTTAAACATAGGGTTTATAAAGCTTTCGGTATGTCGATGCATACTGATTATGCCTGTTTTGAAGCCAAAAAACAGCTTAAATACAAATATGATACAATCGATACATGGATGTCATATATGCCTATCAAAAAATCACACTTTTGCTAACCTTGGTTATGATGATTTCTGGATGCGTTGCACCACAACCAATAACAAATAACACGCTAACGATGAATGCTACAAACAGGACTGGAAGCCCAGAGCTGTATCCTAATCCTCAATTGACTCCTGGAGACATCCTGGAGAACAACACTACAGTCATATGCCTGGTAGGATATACATCAACCGTAAGGAATGTCCCACTATCTGTCAGAAAAAGAGTATTCGCAGAATACAATATGACATACCCTCAGCCATTCGGAACCTATGAGGTAGACCACCTCATACCATTGGAGCTTGGTGGGAGCAATGATATGAAGAATCTCTGGTTCGAACCAGACCCATCGTTCCATCTCAAGGATAGAACTGAGAACTGGCTCCATGACCAAGTTTGCGAGCATGGAATGAACATCAGCGATGCACAGAAAGCAATCGTTGACGACTGGTATGCGGTCTACCTGAAGATAGTAAATGATACTAACTGATAGTATCTGATACTATCGAAGGAATCCACGCTTGCCCTTAGCCGTCCCCGCCATCGTGACCATAGCATCTCCAAGTTCGCCGACCTTCTGCTGTAAATTCTTGAGATGCCTGCGTGCACGTGTGCCATCCTTCAGGTCTCCACGAAGCTCATCCATGCAGTCGAGCAACTCGTTCCACAGCTCAGTCAAGTCCGCCTGACTCTGATGTTTTTCTTCAGCCATGATAACAACTCCTCAATTACCAGCCAACTACTAATCTCTACTAATTTGATAGTATATAGGAAGGTCTGACAAAAAATCAGAAGCCTTCAATCTACTTCAGTGCAAGTGCAAGCGAGACTATCAGTCCAACCGTTCCGAGTGCTCCGAGTATCAGCCCAACCTTGACCCAGTTGCCCATGTTCCTGACATCTTTCTTCAGCTCATCATATGCGTTCTTCAGTATTGCGACAGGTGATGGGTCGTTCCCATACCTTGATGGAGCCTCTGGTGCATATCCAGGAGCCTGTTCCTTGTATCTGGATGTCGGACTTGCTATCTCCCCCTTCGGTGCATTGAGCGGTTTCTGGAAAGCCTTCCACTTCTTGTTGAAAGCGACCATCTCGCCCTGCGGATTGACGTGTGCTCCGAGCTTCTTCTTATAGACCTCAATCCTCTCACCGAAGACACGCTGAGAATGCTCAGATGCAAGACCAGTCAACGGCTTGTTGACAGCAATCTTCATCTCGCCTTCCATCTCATGGTCTTCTATACCAGCGAACTGACCATATTCAACCGTGGCTACAAGCTGACCTTGTTCATCTTTTCCAACCATATTAAGTCCCTCCAAATTTCCTATTTTTTGAATCTAAACTTGATGAATTCTGCAATAATGGCAGGCATGCTCTTGTTTTTAGATGAAGACAGATTCTGCAACTGCTTCAATATTCCAGAACTCTCAAGGAATATGATAATCCCGAATCCTACAATCCCCAGAAGCTTCCTGCTGATTCCATATCTTTTTGATATGACTTCCAACTGACTATCCATATCCTCATCAATCGGAATGAATTGCTTGCCTATGCGATTAAGGAGAGTTTCCCAGTCATCATCCATGCGACCAAGCTTCTTGAGCATATCCCTCGTTTCAGTAGAAAGCTGGATAGAAGTAATCTGTTGCTTATAATGTTTCTTCTTAGGTTGTTCATTTTCTGTCATCGTCTCACAACAATTAACAATTGTTCAAGCTTGCTTATAAATGAGCTGGATTCTGAAACAAAAACAGAAAAATGATTTTGAAAACAGCACACACTGACGCTACAAATTATCAAAACAAGCACTTATCGACCCGAAATCACAACTGTGATTTATATCACATCAATCTAATTACTTGTCAGTGATGAAATCGGAATCGAAAAGATTTTGATTGAGCTTAAGGCAATTGGAGGAACAACTATGCAAATGTATCAACTGAAGAAGAAGAGCCTTCCAGCAGACGTGCTCGTGCTAAAGGAGATTGCCAGAAGAGTGCTGTCAGCAAGGCAGTATGGATATCTCCTCAAACACTGGCTTATAGTAAGGAAGTTCAAATCCGAATGGGACTACCGTGGACTGTATTACTATAGCGACTGGAAGCATATCGGATTCGGAGCGAAATCCATCCATCTCGATGGAAGATTCCCGCTCCTGGACAGACAGCAAATCGGGACTTGGCTACACGAGCTTGGGCATATGGTGTTCGCCCACACGAAGAACCACAGGAAACGCTCAAAGAACGGTGGAAGGCATATGCACCATAACAAGGTCTATAGGAACATAGAGAAGAGGCTGGACAGCAACTTTGAAACAAAAGTGAAACAAAAACTGCCAGAGATTGTTTCACTTTACCATGACAAGCAAAGCAATCGATTGAACAGGCTCACAGAACGCAAAGAAGCTATCGCCAGAACGAGAGATGAAACAAAACTACCGAGCCACAAGCTCGCCCAGACCCAGATAGCGATAGCTCGTTGGGAAGGCAAGCTTAGACGCTGTGAGACCCACCTGAAGAAGCTTAAAAGGCGGGAGAAGCTCTACACAAGACTTGTTAAGAAGAAAAATGGTCAGGCGGAAATCGGCAAAACCGCCTGACCTTCTTGTTTATAGAGGTATTCGAATGGCGAAGCATTTATTATTAAGCTCCAGTGTTTATGAATGGAACAATCGATACATAGGATTATAGACGGAAAGGTTTTCAGGCTAACTGGAACATGCAATCCCAAAGACGGTTGTCAGGCTTATTGTTGCAAAGTCTCACAAATGAAGGTCAAGAACATCATGCAGGATGAGAGGGAATACTTCCTGTTGCACAGATGCCAGATACTTGAGAAAGGAGATACGGCTCATGTGCTGATGCCAACTCCGTGCACAAAGCTCGGAGCTGACCTGCTTTGCACATCATATGACAGCAGACCGATGATTTGCAGGAAATACGCAAGGACTCCTGGAGAGCTATTCTATTCGCCTGCCTGCACATTATTCTGGAAGGAAGTAACTGGAAGGGAAGCCCAGGTAGCCATGATGAAAGCTAAGAAGGGAGACCCGACCATTCTGGCATGAAAATAGGCTTTTAAGCCTGTATGTCAATGTATCGATATGGTCAGTTCAAAAGACATCCTTGAAAGGATTTACGAAGCGATGCGGAAGGATTCGAAGGACAACAATGATGAGAAAATACATGTCTCCAGCCTCTGCTATGACTGCATGCGGAAGGTCTATTACCAGATGACCCGCAAAGAGCAATACTTCGACCTGAAGACAATGATTACTTTCTGGATGGGACGCTCAATCCACAACATGCCTATCCTGAAGGAGAGCGAGATACCGCTCTCATGGAAAGGGATTGTCGGGACTGCCGATGAATACG
>Ga0315289_10004575_pt1 | contig 20573 bp, 17 predicted proteins | sample YL17G11_40_MG_FD_203452 | JGI IMG/M metagenome (GOLD analysis project Ga0315289, IMG submission 203452) | Sediment microbial communities from Yellowstone Lake, YNP, Wyoming, USA - YL17G11_40 | ecosystem: Environmental > Aquatic > Freshwater > Lake > Sediment | place: USA: Wyoming | collected... | reverse complement strand
CCTTCATCGGGGGTTAGAACGGTTGGCCCGCCCGGTCCCTGAAATGGACGCCGCCTCATGGTTTTTGCGCAGAAGGTCCTTGCCCCCGGGCCTGGCACCCGATCGAAGGCCACCTTCAGGTGTCTCCCCGTTGAATCCGCTTTGAGCGGTTCCCTTAAAAGGGATCGGCGGTCAAACCCGGGAGGGATTGATTTTCCGGGGGAATCGGAAGTAGAATAAGTCCGGCAGCGGAACCGGGAGCGTTTTCCGGGGGGGGGGGCATGATGGAGCGGCGGATGCATCTCTCTATGAAAAAATTATTTCTTTGGGCGCCCATCTTTCTCCTTCTTACGGCCTGCGCTGCCCCCCTGACGGAAGTAGCCCAGGATTTTAAATCCCTGCGACCTACCCGGATTGCCGTCCTTCCCGTCAAGAACGAAACAGCCGACCTGGATGCCCCGATCGTCTTTCGCATTTTAGCCCAGGCGGAACTGGCTGACAAAGGGTATGCCCTGGTTGATTTTTCGCAAATCGACCAAGCCTTGAGAGAAAAAGGGATCGAAGAAGCCGGGCAGATCGAAGCTCTCACCCCCCAGGAAATCGGAGAGTCGGTGGGGGCCGACGGGCTCCTCTACACTACGGTTTCCAGCTATGGGCGCCAGGCGGCCGTTCACCTGAAATTGGACGGGAATTTTACCCTGGTGGACTCCAAAACGGGGCAAAAACTCTGGTTTTCGGAGTTGAGTATGTCCGATGATATCGTCCTGGAAGGTGGAGCGGCGGTGATGATGGGGGAGTTGTTGGGGGGAAAAGATAAGGCCAAAAGCCGCCAAAGAGCGTTGGAAGCTTACCTGGCCATGCGCCAGGCCCGCATCGCCCAGGCGGTAAATCGATTCCGCACCCATCCGATCAAACGGGAAGTATTCCGGGTCATTACCATTGACATGGACAAGATTTATCTCCTGGAGATCTTCTTTTCCAGAAATTTCCGGAAGTTGCCCCGGCCTTGACCTACCGGGCCCCGCAATCGAATAAATTCCCTTGAAACAAAAATGATTCTTGGCTATATTCGGGTTACCGGGATAAGGGCGTACCGGGTGCGCAATTTAGAGCGAAACTTTTTTCCCTGGAGAGGCATCTAAAAATTGGATCTATCCGATCAAGTTTTAGTCGATAAGGTTAAGGGTGGGGACTACCAGGCATTTGAATCCCTGGTCACCCGGTACGAATCCAAGGTGTACCGGCTGGCCATTCGGATGCTGCGCAACCCGCAGGACGCCGAGGATGCCCTGCAGGAAACTTTCATCCAGGTTTACCGGGGGTTGCCAGGTTTTGAAGGACGTTCGGCGTTTTCCACCTGGCTGTTCCGGCTGGCCACCAATGCGTGCCTGATGAAGATCCGTCATCGGGCGACCGAGCCGTCCAAACTGTTACCCCTGGAAGATTATCTTCCCCGGCAGGAGCAGGGAGAGATCCCCCAGATGGTAGACTGGACAGACCGGCCGGAAGACGCCCTTTTGAGCAAGGAATCCCGGGAGAAGATGATGGAAGCCCTGGAGAAATTGCCACCTGAATACCGGGCGGTATTCATCCTCCGGGACATGGAAGGTTTTTCCAACGCCGAAACCGGGCAATCGCTGGGCATATCGGTGGCCGCCGTGAAATCCAGGCTTCACCGGGCCCGGCTGGCCCTTCGCGGGATGTTGTCTGATTATTTTGAACGACGAGGGGAACTCCGGGTGCACGAATCCAGTCTGGAGGCCTGAATCATGGAGAAAGACGAAAAAACGACCCAGGTCTTTGCCTGCAAGGGGATGGCATGCAAGGAGATGCTGGAAAAACTCTCCGAATACATCGACGGCGAGCTGGACCCGAAACTCTGCGAGGACCTGGAAAAGCACATGTCCGACTGTAATCCCTGCCTGATCTTCGTGAATACCCTCAAGAAGACCATCAGCCTTTTCAAATACGCCAGTTCCGAACCCCTGCCCAAAGAAGTTCATCTCCGCCTGCATGATTATTTAAAGAAGAATTGCCAGGGCTGCTGAAATCCCGCTTTTCCACAGGTCTCCTTCCGGAATCCCCCGGGCCGTCCCCCAAGGTTAAAAGCTGAAGACCAGAATCGAAAGACCCGCGCCGACTGCGAGGATGTAAGCCAGGTCGACCTTTTTAAGAAGGGCGAGGAAAGCCCCGGCGGTGAAAATCACGCTGGGGATGTCCACGAAGGTCGTCCGCGCGAAATTATAGAATACCAGCCCCAGCATGGCCACGAAGGAGGCCAGGATTCCCCGCTGCACCCTGCGGACGCTGACCCACCCCCGCAGCCGGTCATACTGCGGAATCAGGAGAATCACAATGAAAAAGGAGGGAAAATAAATGGCCAGGGTGCCCACCAGCGCGCCCCAGAATCCGGCCAGTTTGTACCCCAGAAAAGCGGCGGTGATGGAGATGGGGCCCGGAGTCACCTGACCCAGGGCGATTCCGTCCACAAATTCCTTCGTGGTGACCCACTGAAACCGGTCGACCACTTCATACTGGATCAGGGGGATGATGGTGAAAGCCCCGCCGAAGGAGAGTGCCCCGATCTTGGCCAGGGTAAGGAAAAACTCGGCGATTTGGGGTTGAAAATAAAAGCAGGCCAGGTAAATCCCCCCGAGGAGGATGGCCAGGCCTCCCAGAAAAAGGAAATCTTCTCCTTGCCGCCGGGGAGATATGGCCGCGGAAGGGGGACTTGCGGGTTCGGCCTTGGCCGTCTGCACCCGGAGGAGGAGAGCAAGACCGGCGGCCAGAATGAAAACCAGAAGAATGTTCCATCGCAGGAGGAACCCGAAAAAGGAGAGAACGGCGATCAGGATCATCTTCCAATCCGGGAGAATCGGCCTGCCGAAGTTAATAACCGCATGCAGAACGAGAGCCACGACAATCGCCCCCAGCCCCTTGAAAAGGCTCTGGATGATAGCCATGCTGCCCCACTGGAAGTAAAGGAAGGAGAGGAAAACAACCAGCACGAAGGAGGGAAGAATAAAGGCGACGGCGCAGAAGAAGGCCCCCCAGATTCCCCGGAGGCGGTATCCGATATAGGCCGAGAGCATGAGAAAGATGGGGCCGGGAAGCATCTGGCAGAACGCCAGGGCTTGGAGGAATTCCGATTCCTTCATCCACCCGTACTCTTTCACGATGGCGTTTTTCATGTGCCCGGCGATGGCCGGTCCGCCGTAGGCGGTAGCGCCGATTTTGAGAAACAGTTTAAAGAGAAGGGTCAGAGGAAGCATGGATCATCTTTCTTAGGACGAATTCCATCTGCGAAGATATCATTTTTTCTGCTGGGCAGACAAAGGATTTTTCGCATCCATGTAGCGGTTTGAAGATCATATGAAATGGCTGGGGGATAAGTCCAGCGCCTTAATGGAAGTAGGGAGCCAAATTTCCCAGGGCGTTAACCTGCGAAATATCAAAATTTTGCCGACTCCTATCGATTGGAGCACCCACCGCTGAAATCCCCCCCAAACCCCCCTTTACAAAGGGGGGCAGGGGGGATTTCTGGGAGGCCTTTTCAGCGGGCAAACAGCTGCCTTTTTTCAAAGAGCTGAAGTATTAAGATTTTTCAAATTTTTCTAATTTTCTTGACAATCACGGGCGGTCGGCTTATAAAAGCATAACGGTGTTCTTTCCGGAGGAAACCCGATGGGACTCAAACGAATGGAAGCGAAATCGAAAGTGTGGATCGAAGCGGGGGGAGAAGTCGTCGCGGGAGACGGGAAGATGGACCTTCTGAAACTGATCGATGAAACGGGATCGATCCAGAAAGCCGCCGGCCAGAAGGGAATGTCCTACCGCCACGCCTGGGGCTTCCTGCAGAAGATGGAAAAGCGAGGGGGACTGAAACTGGTAGAGACCCAAATCGGCGGACGGGAAGGCGGAGGAGCGAAACTGACCCCCCAGGGGAAAGATTTCTTGCGACGGTACTCCGCTTTTCGTGAAGGCCTCGATGAATATATCGAAAAGAAGTTTAGACAAGCTTTTCGATGAGCATTTGCTTGAACCGCGGGAAAGGGACAACGCAGCGGCCGACCTCGGGCTCCTACCGATTTAAAGGAAAGGACAAAAATAAGGTGACATTGCGATGGCCCAACATCTCCAGAAATCCCCCCTTGCCCCCCTTTAAAAAAGGGGGGATGGGGGGATTTCTGGCTCGCTTGCGCTTGATTCAAAATGCTGCCTTTGATCATGTCAACTTATTTTCACCGTTCCCTATAGCTATGAGCCATGAGCTGTTATACCATTCCCCCGTCCACGCAAATGACCTGCCCGGTTATGTAGGATGCCTCTTCGGAGGCCAGGAAGAGAACGAGGGAGGCTACCTCTTCCGGGCTGCCGAATCTTTTTAGAGGAATCAATCCTAAAAACTCCTTTTTCACCCTGTCGTCGAGCTTCTCGATCATCTCCGTCTGGATGATCCCGGGGCAGACGGCGTTCACCAGGATCCCCAGAGAACCCACCTCCCGGGCCAGGGACTTGGTCAGGCTGATCACCCCTCCCTTGGAGGCCGCGTAGTTGGTCTGGCCCGCCCTGCCGGTAATCGCGCTGGGGGAGACCAGGTTGATGATTCTTCCCCGTCTTTTACCGATCATGGGCCGGAGTGCCGCGCGGCAGCAGTAAAAGGTCCCCTTCAGGTTGGTTTCCAGGACGGAGTCCCAATCCTTATCCGACATGAGCATGAGGGGAGTATCCCGGATGATTCCGGCATTGTTGACCAGCACATCAAGACGGCTGAACCGGTCCAGGATCTCCTTGAACATCCGGTCCACATTCTCCTTGCGGGTGATGTCGGCTTTCAAGGACTGCGCTTGCCCCCCGGCCTTCTGAACCTCCGATTCCACCTGCCGTGCGGCCTCTTCATCATGGCCGAAATTAATGACCACCTGAGCTCCTCTCCGGCTGAAGGCCAGGGAGATCGCCCGGCCGATCCCCCGGGAGCCGCCGGTGACCAGGACCACTTGATCTTGGAAGTTCATCGGTAACCCCAATCTTTAAAATGCGGAATTCGGAATGCGGAATGCGGAATGAAAAGCATCCACCCCCCAACAGATTCCACTGACCAAAATTCCAAATTCATAAGATACATTGGAATTCCAGCAACGAGTCTGGATTTGCATTTTGGGATTTTGAATTTTTTATTCCGCATTCCGCATTCCGCATTCCGCATTTGGAGCTCCTTTTTCCAGGATCTCCTGAGCGGTGATTGTACGGGCCGTCCGGTTCACCCACCTCACCATCTGGGTGAGCACGTTTCCAGGACCGACCTCGATGAAGGTGCCAATCCCCTCCTCCGTCATCCGGAGCAAGACTTTGTGCCAGTAATTGGGGCGACAATACTGGACGGTCAGCTCCTCCCTGATATCCTCCGGAGTCCGCAGGTACTCCCCCCTCAGGTAGCTGAGAACCGGAAAGCTCGGCGGTTTCACCTCCCACCCCGAGATCTCCCGGGCAAATGCACGGGAGGCATTTTCCATCAAAGGAGAGTGGATGGCCCAGCCAATGGGCAATCGCTTGACCAGCAGCGCCCCCTTTACAATGCAGAGGCGGATCGCCTTCTCCACATCTTCTTCCTGCCCGGAGATTACCACCTGCTGGGCGGTGTTGACCGAAGCCACGTAGGCCTGAGCCACCTCCCGGCAGACTTCCTGGACTTCCTTCTCCGAAAGCCCGATGACCGCGGCCATGGCGCCCTGCTGTTTAAGTCCTTCTTCGGACATTTTCTCCGCCGCGATGATCACGCCCTCCAGCCCCTGGTCGAAGGTGAGGGAACCGGCGGCCGCCAGCGCGGAGAAGATTCCCAGGCTGAAACCGCTGGCCATCCTGGGAACATGGTTCATTTTCTTCAGAAGCGAGGCATAGGCGCAGTTGGTCACATGGACGGCCACCTGGGCGTTGAAATCCAAGGAAAGCTCTTCTTCCGGGCCACGGAGGCAAAGTTCGAAGAGGTCAAACTCCAGGGCCTGACTGGCCTGTTGGAAAATCTCTCTGGCCTCCGGAAAGGGTGCCAGCCCCTCCACCATTCCCACGGACTGAGACCCCTGACCGGGAAAGAGGAAAGCCGTCTCAGACAAGGGTTCCTCCCCTGGCTCTTCCCCGTTCCCGCAGGATCTTCATATGTTCCCAGAGGGGACCCTTGACCCCGATTCTTCGCAGCTTCGACTGGAGACGGAGGGAAACATTGATGCTCAAGCCCGGAAAGATCCAGTTGGGATGAAGGGCGGCCCGTTGGCGGGCGATTTCCACAATCCCATCTTTCACCGCCGGCGCGAGGTAGAAAACAGGCTCCAGAAAATCGGTTACCGGGGGCAGCAGACCTTCGGCTTCCGCCTGCCGGGCCAGGCCGGTACCGGGGAAAATCCGGAGTCCGACCATGGCGACCACGGCGGTGGGGGAGATTTCCTCCATCAGCCGAAAAGTCTCCTCCAGGGTCTCCTCGGTTTCGCCGGGGGCTCCCAGGGAGAGGCTGTGGCACACTTCCAGCCCGGCCTCCCGGGCGGAACGGGTCGCCCGTCGAATGTCATCGGGAACAAAATGCTTTCCCAGGTTGGCCAGGACTTGGGGCGAACCCGAATCCGTTCCGAATTCCACCCCCGTGCAGCCGGCCTTTTTCATATCCTCCGCCAGGGGGCGGCTGAAATACGCCGGATGGGCATAGCAGCTCCATTCCAGGGAGACCCCCCTTTCCATGAAAGCCCGGCATACAGCCCGGGCGTGGCTCTCCGGGAAGTTGAAGATGTTGTCCACGATGAATACGTTTTTCACTCCTTGCCGGAGCAGAGCTTCGACCTCATCCGCCACTCTCCGGGGGGAACGAAGCCGGACGGCTTTCCCTTCGATCAGGGGGTAGGTGCAGTAGATGCAGGAGAAGGGGCAGCCCCTCTTGGTCTGAAGATTGCCCATCCCTCCTTTTTGAAAATATTTTTTCAAATCCAGGCAGTCCCAGTCGGGGGAAGAAAGGGAATCCAGGTCTGGAATGCAGGCCGGTCCGGAGAGATTCTTTTCCCCTTTGGCGATAAATCCCTTTACAGGGGGAGTGGGCCGGCCGGTTCCTCGGCTCAATACTCTGGCAAAAGCCTCCTCTCCTTCGCCGGCAATCCCCCCATCTGCTTCCAGGAAATTCAGGATGGATTCGGGCATGAGGGTGAACCCCGATCCTCCCAGAAAAACGGGAGAGGAGGAAACCAGCCGGCAACGTTCGATCACTTTTTTGAAGAAAGGAAGATAGGAAACGGATTCCGGGTAGGCCACGTTGTCTATATTCCTCAGGGAGAGACCGATCGCCTCCGGAGAAAACCCGGAGATGGTCTTTTCCAGGGCATGCTCGATGTTTTCTTCAAAGCAGAGGTCCAGGCACCAGACCTCGTGGCCGGCTGATTTCAGGGCCGAGGAAAGAAAAGCCAGGCCCAGGGGAGCGACCGGGTCGGGCAGCATTTCGAGGTTGGGGGAAATAAGAAGGACGCGCATAAAAAAGTTCGGAGTCATTTAGTTCGGAGTTCAAAGCATAAAACGAAACCCCGAACTGTATTTATGGCTGAAAGCTATTTTTCATAAAAATAACACAGGTATGCGGCACAGTCAAAAGGGATTTGGCGGCTTGCCCCCCCTTAAAGACCGCTTCTGCAGAGGAAGCGGGGGGAGGCAGGGGAATTTCCTGCCTCGCGGCAGGTGATCATGATTAAAATGGGGCCGAATCCGGCCTTCATTTCGATCTGGACGTTAATGATAAACCGGTGCAATTTTATATGGTTATAAGAATTCTTTCCCGGGGCTAAGTTGCTGGGGAGGGGGACCGCCCGGATGGTGACCGTTAAATTTCTGCTTTTATTTGCCGATAAAAAGAAAGGATGTTTCCATCAGGGCACCCTTTGATTCAATTTTCCCAGGTAAAAATACGTGGAAACCAAACCTCCATCAGAACCCATAAAGCCTGCCCCCGTCCGACCGGACAAAGGGAAGAAGGGGCGGTTCAAAGATAGAGAGGAATACCTCGCCTGGGCGGAGAAGCGGAAAAAGAAGCTCCGCCACAGAGCTGCGGTTAAAACGGCCCTGAAAGAGAAATTCCGATCCTTTTTCCGGGGCAAGGCCTACCTAAGGAAGAAGTTCATCATCTCCTCGGCTGTGGTTGTGCTTGTCGCTTTGTTTTTTTTCTTCTTCTCCACCAAATCCGCGAAGGTCGATACCTGGACACCGGAAAGAATGCCTGCTCTGGAACAGATGGAAACGCCCCTTTCCTCTCTGGTTTCGGAAGCCAGCAAAAACGCCACAGCGGAAAGGGGCAAAAAACTATATTCCGTCGAGGATCTCCTGCCCCAGGCCAGAAAGATTATGGTCCTGGTTAAAACCCCCCAGGGGAGCGGGTCGGGGTTCCTCCTTCCCCATCCGGGGTTCGTGGCCACGTGCGCCCACCTTCTGGGGGGGAGCAATGAAGCCGAAGTTCATCTGGCCAACGGGGCCATTAAGAAGGGAGTGGTTTTCAAAAAGCTTCCCATGCCGCTGGATGTGGCTTTTATCCAGCTTGAATACTTTGGCCTCGACTGGATGCCCTTTGCCAATTCGGACCACTGCCAGGATGGAGAGGACGCCGTGGCCGTGGGAATTCCGGGCAGCGACAAGTGGAGGCCTGACCTGGTCCTGGTGAAGGGAAAGATCCTCCACTGCCATAAACCCTTCCAAGGGGTCCAATACCTGCAAATGAGCCTGGACCTTCATCCCGCCACCATCGGAGGGCCGATCTTCAACAGTTGGGGGGACATCATCGGGATCTCCAAAGGGGAATTAGCGGGCAGCGGTTTTGAAGGGGCCCGTTACGGGTTGGCCATCAACGGGGTGAAGGGTTTCATGGACCAGAGGCTTTACCACCTGGAGGAGAGGACCAAAGAGAGGGAACAGTTCTTCAAGTATATTTATGATTATTTATGGAGTGGCCTCTCCGGTGCGCACCAGGCCTACCAGAGGAAACTCTACGACCTTCATGTAAAGGGCACTCTGTCCGCTCAGGAAGCCGCCCGATTGGACAAAAAAGGTTTACAGCCTCCGGTCGGGTATTCTTCCATGAAAAACTGGGTGGCTGAGCTGACGGAAAAAGTCATCCGCGGGGAACTTACCAGAGAAAAAGCGGCCGCCCAGATCCAGTCCCACTTCGAGCTATAAATACCCCCCCCATCATTTCCGGATCTCCAGCGGGTCTTCCCAAATCCATTCCCTTTTAAAACCCCTTGAAGGGCCTCTTCGGGTTTCTCCGGAGCGATTCCGGCCTGCGGAAGAGATCCTGCCGGTAATTTTTTTCATCTTGACTTTCCGCAGGCGGGGAATACATCATCTAAAATTGAAAACCGATCCTCACCCCCTGAACCATTTAAGGTTCAGGGCTTTGTCCTGCACCCTACGTGGTGCAGGGCCGCCCCTCTCCCGCAAGGGGAGAGGGAGTTTCCGGAAGGATTTGAGTTAAAGGTGAAAGGGAAAAGTGGAAAAGGGAAAAAGCTTAAACCTTTTATTCAATCCCCGTTCCATCGCCATCGTCGGTGCCTCCGATGACCTCAACCGCATCGGGGGGCTGCCCATCAAATTCCTGCGCCGGCACAAATACCCGGGAAAGATTTTCCCCGTGAATCCCAAGTACCGGGAAATCGCCGGCCTCCCCTGTTATCCATCCTTAAAAGAAATCCCCGAACCCGTGGACCTGGCACTGATCGGAATTCCCCGGCAGCTGGTCCTCGAAGCGATGAAAGACGGTGCGGGAAAGAAAATCCCCTTTGTCATTCTCTTCAGCGCGGGGTATGCCGAGATGGGGGAGGAGGGGAGGAAGGAGCAGGAAGTACTGCGCCGGTTCGTCCGGGGCGCGGGCATCCGGGTCGTGGGCCCCAACTGCATCGGGATCGTCAATACCCACGATCGTGTGGCCACTTCTTTCACCAGCGGGCTGGAGATCGATTCTCTCATCCCCGGGGCCGTCGGGCTCATCACCCAGAGCGGCGGGGTGGGGAACTGCGTCCTCACCCGGACCTACGACCGGGCCATCGGGCTCAGCTACTTCATCTCCTCGGGAAACGAGCTGGACCTGGAAATTTCGGACTTCGTGGAGTTCTTTCTGGGCGACGAGAGGACGAAATCCATCGCCCTCCTGCTGGAAGACCTGAAGGACCCCCTGAAGTTCAAGGGGGTAGCTGACCAGGCGCTGAAGGCCGGGAAGGCGATCGTGGCTTTAAAAGTGGGGCGGTCGGAGAAAGGACGGCAGGCGGCCGCTTCCCACACCGGGGCCATGTCCGGTACGGATGCCCTCTATGAGGGTTTATTCCGCCAGGAAGGGATCAGCCGGGTCTTCGACGTGGATGAGCTGTTCGAAGTGGCCCATCTCTTTGCTTCTTACCCGCCCCCGGAAGGAAACCGCCTGGCCATCCTTACCACTTCAGGGGGAAGCGGGGCCCTGCTGGCCGACCTGGCCACCGACCATGGGCTTTCCCTCCCGGCTTCGTCCCACCGGACCCGGAACCAACTTCGCGATGTGGCGCCGGCGGTGGCTCCCATCGCCAACCCCATGGACATTACCACCCAGTTCATGAACGACCCCGAGGTCGTCGCCCGCTATCTCCGGGCCTTCGCCGAGGATGAGAATTTCGACCTCCTCCTCCTGAACTTTACCGTTTCCACCTCCGACCGGACGCTGAAAGTGGCGGAGAAGATTGCCGCGATCCATCCGTCTCTCCCCAAGCCCTTGATTTTCTGCTGGCCCGTGGGCAACATGGCCCGGCCGGGCTTCACCTGCCTGGAGAAAGCAGGCATCCCCCTCTTCTTCCAGCCCGCCCGCTGCCTTTCGGCCATCGGGCACTTCGCCCGGTATGGCCTTTTCCGTAAGAATTGCAGGGTGCATAGGGGATAAAGGGGGGTCTTGGTTCAATATTCCTTTGCAAATAATACTTTACATCAGGACGACTATTTGACGAATATAATTTGATAGGGTAAACAGCCGGACTCTATTCACCCAAAAATTTCGGGAGGGGAAAATGAAAGAAAAGATTCATACCAGTTCCAACCTGTTTCCCTTTTCTCCCAACTCAACCGACGCTTGGAGCATGAGGCTCAAATTCCTCTTCCCTCATTCTCTAATGATCTTGATGGTCTTGGGAACTTTTCTGATTTCCATGGAAGCGCGAGCCCAATCCCCATTCGAACGCCCCCTTATCACCGGTTTGAATGGAATGGTGACATCTAATCATCCCTTGGCGACGGCGGCGGGGATGCGCATCTTGCTGAAAGGGGGAAATGCGTTTGATGCTGCCGTAGCCGCAGCCGCAGCAACCAGCGTGGTCCAGCCCTGGAACTCATCCCTCGGAGGCAACGGCTTCGCCACCCTTTACGTCGCGGCTTCCCGCCAGGTCCGAGCCCTCAATTTCTTTGGGACAGCTCCCCAAGCGGCTAAACCGGGACTCTTTAACAAAGAAAAGCTTAACCTCGGAATCATGGCGTCTCCAGTCCCCTCCAATCTCCGGGGCTATCAGGAGATGCTGGAAAAATTTGGGACCATGAAGCTCGCGACAGTGCTCGAGCCGGCTATCGAACTCGCCGAGCACGGCTTTCTGGCAACGGCTGATTTTGTCGATCAGGTCAAGCGAGCAGAGGAGATTTTCAAGCGCTTCCCAACCTCGGCCCGCATCTTCCTGCCTGGTGGCCGGGTACCCGAGGTTGGTTCTTTATTTGTACAAGAGGACTATGCCCGGACCCTTCGGCAGATTGGGGAGCGAGGCCCCGACGACTTTTACAGAGGGGACCTGGCTCAGCGGATCGCCAAGTTTTACCGGGATGAGGGCGGGATTCTGGGCTTGGAAGATCTGCAGAAATATCAAGCCAGGTGGCTGGAACCTCTCTCGATCTCCTATCGGGGCTGCGTGATCTATACCCAACCCCCCAACAGCAGCGCCATCGCCATGCTCATGCAGCTCAACATCATGGAAGGCTTCGATAACAAAGGGCTGGGTCATAACACCGCCCCTTATCTGCATCGATTCATGGAGGCCCAGCGTCTGTCCCTGGCTGACCGCAACAAGTTTGTGGCAGCTTCGGAGGCGGTTCCTGTACCGGTCGCCCAATTGCTCTCCAAGACCTACGCCCGAAACCAGCAAGGAAGGATTGATCCAAAAAGAGCTGTTTCTTCAATGGGTCCCGGCGACCCGAGCAGTACCCCGGGAGGGTCCACCACCCACCTTACGGTGGTTGACCGCGCCGGCAATATGGTCGCCCTGACTCAAACTCTCGGAGGACTTTTCGGTTCTTATGTTGTTGTGGGTGATACCGGCTTATTCTTCAGCAACCAGATGCGCCATATGCACCTGGACCCGGAAAGCCCCTCTCAGATTCGCGGGGGTGTTCGGCCTCGATCAAACCAGTCCCCGACCATCATTTTGAAGGACGGAGAGGCAATCCTGGCTCTTGGCACCCCGGGGGGGGATGGCATCTGGCAGCGGCTGGCTCAGGTCATCGTGAACGTGTTGGATTTCCAGATGAGCATCCAGGACGCCATCAGCGCCCCCCGATTTACTTACGGCGGGCACCAGGAAACCGGAAGCTCGTTGGCAGCGGAATGGAACGTGGAAGATCGCATACCTAAGCCGGTCGTGGATCAGTTAAGGTCCATGGGGCACAAGATTAAATTGGTGCCTTCGGAGGGTGGTGGCGTTAATGGAATCATGCGTGACCCTAAAACAGGGGCTCTTTCGGGAGGCGCCGACCCTCGCGGCGTGAGCTATGCCTTCGGTTATTGAGCAAAGTTTGAGAGGCTGGATTTGATGCAGTTCACATTAGTAATTTGAAAAGTGAAAGGAGATCATTATGATTAAAGAGGAGAAATTTTCCTGTCTGTTCGTTCTAATATTCCTAACCGCAGTAGTCAGTCCGGCGTTGGGGCTGGAGGAAATTGTGGCTCCAAAAACTTTTGCTTTCGCTGAATCTTCGAACGAGTTTATTCTCGAGAATGGTCAGAAGCTGGGACCGATTACGGTTGTATACGAAACCTATGGAAAGCTTGATCGCAATGCGAGTAACGCAATTCTTTTATTACACGGAATGGGAGTCACAGCCCATGCTGCCGGCCGGTATACTCCCGGGGGGCCCCTTGGCTGGTGGGATGGCTTGATCGGGCCTGAAAAGCCTTTTGATTCTGCCAAGTACTTTATTGTAAGCCCGCAGGCCTTGGCGGGCGGCCATCGAGATAATAAGCCAGGCAGCGGAACGACGGGCCCGCATTCCATCGACCCGAGAACGGGGAAACCATACGGCATGCGGTTTCCGGTCTTTACGATCCGGGATATGGCCCGCGTTCATATGGAGTTACTCAAACATCTTGGCGTAAAGCATCTGGTTTTTGTCTCTGGTATCTCCATGGGAGGATACCAGGCCCTGGAATTCATCTGCACCTTCCCCGATTTTGTTGAGGGCGCAATCCCGGTCGTAGCCAGGGGGCGGTCTTCCGCCCAGCACATGGCCAATCACCTCGTTCGTCGAATGGCGATCATGAATGACCCCAATTGGCAGAATGGAGACTATTATAATACCGGGCGTTACCCAACCGTGGGGATGGCCATTGCTTCCATTACTTCGGCTTCAAGCTATAATAACTCTCCCAAATGGTACGAGAATAACCTGATTCCTGCTGACCCGAACAAAACGCCATACGACGGGTTCAACAACCTGTTTGTGTTGGAAAATGATCTCATGAAAAGCGCCTTGGCCTCCGCCGAAAAGGGGATTGATGCGAATTGTTATCTCTACCAGTCCCGGGCTTTATCGACCATGAATCTGGGCTGGAAGCGAGGGGACTACAGCCGTGGATATCGGGCCAGTTTGGCCGATGGGCTGCGACTGGTTAATGCGGCAGTGCTGATGATGCCTTCTCGGACGGATGGCTCTGTCCGGCCTGAATTCGCGACGGAGATCGTCGATATCCTCCGGACCATGGGCAAAAAGGCGGAGCTTCATGTGATCGATTCAGACAGGGGGCATGCCGGCTCATCCGAGTATAATCAAATGATTCCGGCGATGAAAAATTTCATCAAGGGCCTTCCGGGTGCCCGATGATGAAACGATAGGTCCTTTTAGTCATCTGCAAGATAGGCTTCATCCGCCACATTGCCGCCCATGGCAACGGGGACAGAGGCAAGATAAGTTTTGCTTGGTGGAGAAAATTAACTTGGGATGAAAAGGAAGGATGGCCCGCGAGGGGATCGGCGGTGATAAAATGTATCCCCGAATCCATGACCACACAGTTCAAGCTGTCGGCAGAAGCGTCCTGAGTTTCTCCAGCATGGGAAAGGTTAATGACTCAAATCGCTAAAAGAGTACTTCCTGAAAGCGAGATTTGACGGGTTTCTTGCAAAGCTGTAGACTTCAATCGTTAATCGATAAGGCCGGACTGCACCTGTCGCTTTCTGTGTAAAAAGGCGACATTTCTTTTAACAAGCCTGGGATATCACTTTTCATCCCTGAAATTCTGATGCGACATAAAATGCAATGTGCGGGGGGCATTCATGACTAAGAACAGCAATCCAGGGCGCCTGTGCCTCAAGCGTCCGAATCGTGGCGGGCTACTTTTCTTTGGGCTACTTTGCTTGATCATGATCGCAGGATGCGGTCCGTCGAAAGAGGAGCAGACCCTAAAGAACCTGGCAGAGAAAGCAAAACTGAGAATCGCCGATTGTAAGGCCATAGGCGATAGGCCCTTCCGCAAAGGAGTCAACTGCGTCGTGTGGGACGCGGATAAGGGCTGCCTTCATCCGGCCCATCGTCTCATCGGACTTCTCCAATACAGCAGCGGCGAGGGTCCCATCACTGTCTTCTTGGTGAGTTTTAAACGCGATGAGCAGGTCGGAACGTACAGTATAACGGGTCGGGCTGGCTACCGTTCATGGGTAGACATCTTTGTAATAAAGTTTTCGAACATCAACGATGCTGGAATGGCCCTTGCGGCTCATGAATTGGCCGCAGATCCGCCGAGTTCGCGGATTGCTCAGAGTGGGCATACTCCTCATAATTTTCCCAGCTATGGCCAAGTGCCGGAGGCTATTGCCAATTGGATTATCTCAATGCCTTATCAATGACTGCAGCTCAGTATTCAAGGAGAGACGCTGGGTTGCATCGAGGCGGCGTATTTCATGAGGATCGAGCCATGTTAATGCAACGGGCAGGGGAAAGTGACAACTGACTTTCACCTTTCATCCATTAATTGTCTAATCCGTCTAATAACAGATGAATAATGGTTGGTAAAGGAGTCAAATCCCGGGCTTTCTTCTCTGTCGCCTTCCCTATATAAACGCGGCATTTCTATTTCTGTTCGTTGGCTATCTCCATGTTTTCTTTATTTATTGAAAATGGATTGCGTCAGCGTGTCGCAATTTTGCCCAATGTATGCCAAAAAAATTATGTAAATTCTTAATAATGTTCTTACCACCATCACTTTCAATGCGTAATTCTTGGTCCTCGAAAATGGTTCACACCAATGATTTGTAGGTGTAAGTGCGCCAGGAAGGTAGATGAGGAGTGCCCGCTTTCTAACCTATCCTTTATCTGTACTAGCGCGCTGACTTGATCCCTTTTAACCTGCCTCTTTCACTTGCAAAAACTTTTTTCCCTGGTCGAGCCTTTCATACCGCGGCCACCATTTCCTTTTTTGACGAGCATGGGCAAGCTTCTTTTGTTTTACAAATCACCTCTCCATAGGGTATTCTAGGTGGAAGGTATTTCTGCGGCTCTGCGCGGAGAAAGTGAGTACTGCGGGGCAGTCGCGGCACATCTGTGGGGTACGATGCATCATCCCCCTACGGGCTCCAAATCCCCCCTAACCCCCCTTTTCAAAGGGGGGGGATGGGGGGATTTTATGGTGCAGAGGCATTTCAATTTTTGCCAGCAAGCAGCAGTTTGTCGCTAAGCGCCCCAATCGGGGTTTTTTCGGAAGGGAGAAATGCAATCAGGAGGGTAAGGAATGGTGAATGGGAAAATAGAAAAAACCCCCAGTGGTCTGAAAATTTTCTTCGAGCCCCAAAGCGTGGCTGTGGTCGGGGCTTCCCGGACGCCCGGGAAGATCGGGAATACCATCTTGCGGAACTTGCTCAAGCTGGGCTACGAGGGCCAAATTTTTCCGGTAAACCCGCGAGCCGAGGAGATCGAGGGGCTGCGAAGCTATGCATCGGTAGCCGCTATCCCAGAGGCTGTGGAACTGGTGGTGATGGCCATACCAGCCCACCTGGTTCTGGAGGTCATGAGGGACTGTCAAAAGAAAATGGTGAAAGGGGTGGTGATCATCTCCTCGGGATTCTCGGAGGCTGGGAAGGAAGGAATGGAGCGGCAGCGGGAGCTGGTACGGTTGGCCGCCGAAGCGGGAATCCGGATCGTCGGCCCCAATACCACCGGCATCCTGAATCCCGAAGGTCGATTCACGACGACCTTCGTGGATTTGAAAGGGGTGAAGAAAGGGAGCATAGGCTTTGTGGCTCAGACGGGCATATTCGCCGGTATGATGTTCCAGTGGATTTTTTCTTCCCAACACTTCGGCCTGAGCAAGGTAATCGGCCTGGGCAACAAAGCGGATGTGGCCGATCACGATGCTCTTGACTATCTGGCTCAGGATGAAGCCACGCGAGTGGTCATCATGTACCTAGAGGGGGTAAAGGATGGGAGGCGCTTTCTGGCCGCTGTTGATCGGTTAGTGCAGAGGAAGCCATTGGTGGTTATGAAAGGGGGAAAGACCCAGGAGGGGGCCAAAGCGGCCCAATCCCACACCGGCTCAATGGCGGGGCGAGATGAAATCTTCGAAGCTGTATTCAGGCAAGCGGGCGCTATCCGGGTAAATGACTTTGAGGAGCTCCTTGACCTCGGGAAGACCTTTGCCTATCAGCCCTTGCCCAAGGGAAACCGGATAGCCATCATATCCCTCTCTGGCGGGGCGGGAGTGATGGCCACGGATGCCGGTCTCGAGAGCGGGCTCGTTCTGGCCTCCCCTGGGGAGCAAACCCTGGCGAGGTTCAGGGAGAAGATGCCCCCTTGGTCCATACCGGGAAACCCCTTCGACATTGAGCCTCTCTCCGAGGTGGTCACCCAAGAGGGGGCCTATAGGCTAAGCTTAGATGTCCTTCTGTCGGACCCGGCAGTAGACCTGGCCCTCCTGATCATGAGCACTACCCGAACGCCGCAGGTTCATGCGGATTATGTGGTTGAGGTGGCCCGGGCCCACCCAGAAAAGCCAGTAGCGGTGTGTATCATCGGCGAGGCATCCCTCTACCATCGTCTCTTTCAGATCATGGAGGAGGCGAATATCCCGGTCTTCGTCGGAGTTCGCCGGGCCGTGGCCAGCTTGGCTGCTCTTTATAAATATCGCTGCTTTCTGGATAACCTGTCCCGCAAGTCATGAGAGGATCCTCATGACCGACTCGACCCCTGACGTCTTCATTTTCGGCGCAGGCATTGCCGGCATTGTGCCAGCAGCTACCTTTCCTTCCCAGCTCGTGTAATCAGTGTAAAAATCAATTGACGCCGGAGGGTCTCCAAACTATTTTGTAAACGCCATTGTTTTTTCTCTCAGCATCAGGTATACAAAAATGCAGGAATGCTCTAGCCGGCAAAGATAGAAGGAAAGCAGCTTCTGAGTTTTTCATACCCGAAGAAGGGAGGTTTTATCCATGATCGGGATTACATCCTACGGGGCCTACATTCCTATCTTTCGATTGAGCCGGGATTTAATGGCTAAAGCGTGGCTCAGGGGCTCGATCGGCGGGGAAAGAAGTGTGGCCAACAACGATGAAGACAGCGCCACCATGTCCGTGGAGGCGGCTTTTGACTGCCTCCAGGGGAGAGACCGGAAGGACTTGGGCGGGCTTTTCTTCGCCTCGACTACGGCCCCCTACCGGGAGAAGGAGATCTCATCGCTGGTCGCCGCCAGTGTCGACCTGCCCGGCGAAATCCTGACCGCGGACCTGGCCAACGGCCTGCGGGCGGGGGCGGCGGCTCTGCGTTCGGCCTTCGACGCCGTGGGGAACGGTTCGGCCAAAAATCTTCTGGTGGCGGCCGCCGATTGCCGCCTGGGGTATCCCCAATCGGAACACGAGCAGTCTTTCGGCGACGGGGCCGCGGCCCTGCTGGTGGGGAATTCCGGGGTTATCGCCACCCTCGAAGGGCATTACGCGGTTTCCAACGAGATGATGGACGTGTGGAGGAACGCGGGGGATGACTTCGTGCGTACCTGGGAGAGCCGATGGGTCCTGGGGGAGGGATACTCCGCCCTGACCGAACAGGCCGTCAAGGGATTGATGAAGAAGAAGGGGATCGATGCCCAAGGAGTCAGCCTGGCCGCGATTCCGGCTCCCGACGGCCGAACGCACCGGCGCATGGTCCAAGTGCTGGGGTTTGACAAAGCCCAGGTGGTGGACCCGCTTCTGGCCCAGGTAGGCGACTGCGGGGCCGCCCATCCGCTCATGCTTCTCGTTGCCGCCCTGGAGGCGGCCAAACCGGGAGACACGATCCTCATGGCTGCGTACGGGAACGGGGCGGAGGCCTTCCTCTTCAAAGTGACCGAGGAGATCAAGAACATCAAGGATCGCCGGGGGATCAAGGGCTGGCTGAATTCCAAGCTTCCCCTGGCCACCTATGAAAAATACCTCAGCTACCGGGGCATCCTGGAGACCCAGCCGGGAGATCCCTTCCGACTTCTTCCCTCGGCCACAGGCTATTGGAGGGATGTGAGCTCCATCCTCCGCTTCCACGGCAGTAAATGCCGGAACTGCGGAACCCTGGCCTATCCCATCCAGAGGGTCTGCTACACGTGCCGCACCAAGGACTCTTTCGATGAAGTCCGCCTTTCGGACCATAAAGCCAAAGTCTTTACCTTCTCGTTGGACAACCTGGCCGGGCGGGGTGATGACCCGTTGGTGGTTCAGAGCGTGGTCGAATCGGATGTGGACCAGGCCCGGATCTATTGCATGATGACCGACTGCCAACCCAAGGAAGTGCGGGTGGGCATGCCGGTGGAGTTCACTTTCCGCAGGATCTACGAGGGGGCGGGCTTCCAAAACTACTTCTGGAAATGCCGGCCGGTGAGATAAGGAGGAAATGGCCATGGAGAGCATAAAGGATCGCGTTGCCATCATTGGTATGGGATGCACCCAATTCGGGGAAAGGTGGGATGTGGGGCTGAACGACCTGGCCATCGAGGCGGCCTACGAGGCCTACCAGGATGCCGGAATCGGCCCGGATGACATCCAGGCCTGTTACATGGGGACGGTTACCGCTCCCATGATCGGGGTCGGCGGGACCGTGGTCGCGGACGCGCTGAAGCTGCGGGGAATCCCCATCATCCGGAACGAAAACTGGTGCGCCACCGGCCATATCGCCCTGATCGAGGCCGTCACGGCGGTGGCCAGTGGCGTTTATGATGTGGTCCTGGCTCTGGGCGTGGAGAAACTGAAGGACACGGGGTTCCCGGGACTCGGAACCGGGCGGGGCATGCATCCGGTCTATGAAGCCAGGAGAACCTCCCCGGGTTCCTTTTCCCTCATCGCCACGCGTTATTTCCACCAGTATGAAATCGACCCGGAAAAGGGCAGGGAGATGATCGGGAAGATCGCGGTGAAGAACCATTACAACGGGAGCCTCTGTCCCAAAGCCCATTTCCACAACCGGATCACCCTCGAAGACGTCATGAAGGCCCCCATCATCGCCTGGCCCCTGGGCCTCTATGACTGCTGCGGGAACAGCGACGGGTCGGCCGCGGCCATTGTCACCCGGGCGGACCTGGCCAAGAAGTTCCGCCCGGACCCGATCTACGTCAAGGGGTTCGGAATCGCCATGGATTCCATGCTCCCCCATTTCCGCCCGGGATTCAGCTGGACCAGTTTCGACGCGCTGGTCAAGTCCTCACAGAAAGCCTACGAGATGGCCGGGATCAAGAACCCGAGGGAAGAGCTGGACATCGCCGAGGTTCACGACTGCTTTACCATCACCGAACTGGCCATCTACGAGGATTTCGGGTTCAGCCCCAGAGGAAGGGCCAGAGAGGATATCGACTCGGGATTCTTCTCCCTCCAGGGGGGCCTGCCGGTGAACGCCGACGGGGGGCTGAAGTGCTTCGGCCACCCCGTGGGAGCGAGCGGAATCCGTATGACCTATGAAGTCTACAAACAACTGCAGGGGAAGGCGGAGAAGCCCGAACGGCAGATCAAGAACCCCCGGCGCGGCCTCTCCCACACCTTCGGCGGCCCGCCCCAGCTGAGCGCCGTGGCCATATTCGGAAACGAAAAGGGATGATCTAGGCACAAAGTCATCATTCGAAACCCTGGCCGTAGGGGCGATTCATGAATCGCCCCTACGATCACGGGCAAATAGCAAAGACATTCTGTATAGAGGAGTTGTAATTTAAGCGGTAATCCCCCCATCTTTTTTCTGACAAAAGGGGCGGGGGGATTTTTTTTGCCTGGAATCATCCGTCCCCGGCAGTCGAATCAATTCGATCCGTTGCTCGTGTTTCGGTCGTTTTTTCAAACATCCCACTTTTCCCCCCTCTGCCTCGGCTTGACGATGAT
>Ga0315289_10004574_pt1 | contig 20576 bp, 23 predicted proteins | sample YL17G11_40_MG_FD_203452 | JGI IMG/M metagenome (GOLD analysis project Ga0315289, IMG submission 203452) | Sediment microbial communities from Yellowstone Lake, YNP, Wyoming, USA - YL17G11_40 | ecosystem: Environmental > Aquatic > Freshwater > Lake > Sediment | place: USA: Wyoming | collected... | reverse complement strand
CACGGCAACGTGGGGTCGACGGGCAATTCCGGACGAAAGACGCCCGCATCAAACTCAAACGCCTCTACCCCGAGGTTCAATTGTCATGAAGCACTAGAGGCAATCCGTCGCAGTGATTTCGTGGTGACGTCCTGTGACGTGTGGATCGACTCCGGCAGGAATTTGCGGGCATCCGCGAGCAGTCCGCAAATCTGGATATCGTGGTGCTGGGCCACGAGCAGGTTCTTCCAGGCCCGATCCAGGTCACTCTCGCAGTTATCATCGCCTGCCAGAGCCGCCAGAGCGGCGATCCGTTCCGCCGTGAGGACGCCCACCTCGGCCCGGCGGGACATGCTCCAAATCTCGTTGCCGCAATAGCCCCAGGGCATGCGCACCACGAAATCATTCGCCGCCGTCTTCAAGTCTGCCTGTGGAGCAGGAAACAAGGCGAGAAGCTCTTCAAGGAGAATCCATTGGAAACCAGGTTTCCCTTCACACTCCTTGACCAAGTCTTCCTTCCTGAGACCGGCATCGTCCGCGCGGCTGGCCAGCAGCGGCTGAATGCGGCGGAACTCCTGGCGGAAGTCGGCCGGCGACTTCGGCGCATCTTTGCTCGGATAGCGGGTCAAAATCCAGTTGTCGACGGTCGTCTTGCCGAACTGGGCCCCTTCGCCTTTGTACGTGGGTACCGTCGCCACGCGCGATCCATCGAGACCGATCCACCAACCGATGGGGACGTCGAAACACGGATTGTACCCGTACATCATGTAGTGCGTCCGCATGATCGCGCCGTGGAAGCCGAATCCCCTGAGAAGCTGGGGCATCTGGGCATGCATGGCGTGCTCGCTCATCAGGTACACGTCCGGCGCGACCCCGAAGTACTTCCGGTCGGCGGCCAAAGCATACTCGATCTGCCGGATGTTGGACTCTTCATTGACGAAGACCGACAGCGGCTGCCCATAAGTACACGTCCCGATGCCGAACCGGCCCTTGTACTTGCGCAGATACCCTCGAATCTCTTCGAGCACCGCCGGGTCCTGTTCGGCAAGCTTGTCGTACGTGTAAGCTTCGTTGTCCAGACCGATCTTGAAGCTTGGATACCGATCCAGCCAATCCACGGCACCGTGCAGGTACTTCACGAAGTGGTCCCGCCCCCACAGCACCAGCCCACCGTGGTCGTAGGTCAGCAGATACAATGGCTCCGCAGGTGTATCTACGCCGGCACGTGCCCAGTCCCCGGCAAAGGCAAGCATCAGGACGGCAAACGCACACACCCGGATCCACATAGTCTGTTGGAGTCCTTTCGAGGCTCAGTTCTCGTCCTCACGGACAGGTTTCAGGTCGATGTACGTCGGCTGCTCGGGGTCGGCGGCCAGAAGTCTGCCGTCCGCGACGGATAGCTCGACGACGTTGATCGCCGTCGTGCGGCCGCGCTGCGACGGCGAAGCCGCCGGAGCGCCGTGAGGCCCGCCGAAGTAAAACCACCACGCCCGGCCGCCGCTGACGACGATGTCGCCATGCGAGCCAAACAACGCCTCGTCCTGCAGCTTCCACTTCAGGCAGTCATCCGATCTCCACACGCGCATACCGTTGGTCCAGCAGTCGGCGATGAGCCAGTAGCGGCCCTTCCAGTGAATCACCTTCGGGCCTTCACTGTTGTAATCGGCCACAGCGTTGCCTTTCGGCTCCCAGGTCCTCAGGTCGTGGCTGTCGGCGTAGCAGAGCGATTTCGGCCGGCGTTCGTCCTTATACCACATCCGCCAGGTGCCGTCGGCAAGCCGGATGACACACGCGTCGATCACGCGGTCGGATTTCAGATCGACGCGGCCGACGGTGTCCCACTTCACACCATCCCGGCTTGTGAGGTACACGATCTCGCGCGGATGGTTCCAGTCCGTGAAGACGCCCGGCACGAAGCTCAGATACATGTGGTAAAGGCCATCGTGCCAGATGACTTCGGGCACCCAGTACGTGGTCTCGTTCGGATGGGCGTCTTGGCCGTAGCGGATGTCGGCGGTGCCGCGATAGGTCCAGGTTGCGCCGCCATCGGACGACTCGGCCATGCCGATGTTCGAGCCGTGGATCCACGTTACCCCGGGAGTGTTCGGGACCGTGGCCCGGCGCGCGGTATAGTACATGAACCATCGTCCTTGCTCCGCGTTGAAACAGAGCACAGGGTCCGTCGGCGCATCGAACGGTGGATCGCGATAGAGCGGTCGTGGCACAAGCTTCCCCCGTGCCGAAACGGCGGGAGCGGACGCTTCGCCGGCGCAGGCGACTGCGCCCAAGAGCCCGGCGGCAACCGAGCCTGCCGCGAACTGCCTGCGGGTGAGGTTCCTGCTGATGGAGATACGCATACGAAGACCCCTTATCCGTAGAACAACCGGGTGCAGTCTACCCGCCCACCCCAAGAGTCGCAAGGGCACAGGAAGGTGAAAACCTTTGTGGACGGACAGCCTGCATTATACAATCAGGCAGGATCACAACTCGCTGATAGGAGCAACAGCCATGAAGACGAGCATGACGATGGTCTACTGGAAAGGGCAGAAATACTGGGTGGGAAAACTCCTCGAACACCCCGAAATCATGACCCAGGGCCGGACTTTGAGGGAGCTGGAGGAAAACCTGAAGGACGCTTATCGCCTCATGGCTATGGATGATGTGCCGAAGCAGCATAGGGTGAAGAAAATCGCAGTATGAAGCGCAAGCAGCTCATCCACGGACTCCTGAAAGAGGGGTGCGTTCTCTTACGAGCTGGAGCCAGACACGATATCTATCTGAACCCCTCGACCGGCAGAAAGCAGCCCGTACCGCGGCACGCCGAAATCGATGATGCTCTGGCCAAGCATATCCGCAAGTATCCTGGCTTGAGGTAGCGTGGCCCCACATCTCCCACGTGGATCACCTCACGCAGCCGCAGCACTCGCGGCTCTCTTGGCGGATTCAACGGTGTTGTAGAGGAGCATGGTGATAGTCATGGGGCCGACGCCGCCGGGGACGGGGGTGATCAGCGAGGCTTTCTCCTTCACGGCGTCGAAATCGACATCGCCGACGAGCCGGAAGCCTGCCTTTTTCGTCGCATCCTCCACCCGGTTCACACCTACGTCGATGACGACCACACCGTCGCGGACCATGTCGGCGGTGATCGTGCCGGGCCGCCCGGCCGCGGCGATGAGGATATCGGCTTGCCGCGTATAGGAGGCGAGGTCCTTCGTGCGCGTGTGACAGACGGTGACCGTCGCATTGCCGGTGGGGCTCTTCTGAATGAGCATGTTGGCGAGGGGCTTGCCCACGATGTTGCTGCGGCCGACGATGACGACATGCGCTCCATCCAGGGGCACGCCATTTCGCACGAGCAGTTGCACCACGCCGTGGGGTGTGCAGGGCAAGAACGCCTTCTCCCCTACCACCATCTTCCCGATATTGATGGGGTGGAACCCATCGACATCCTTGTTTGGGTCGATGGCCAGCAACACCTCGGATTCGTGGAGATGTTTCGGTAGCGGCAGTTGCACCAGGATGCCGTGAATCCGGGGATCGCCGTTCATCCGCTTGACCAGGGCAATCAGGTCTTCCTGAGACGTCCGCGCCGGCAGGCGATTGTCATCGGAGAAGATGCCGATCTCTTCGCACGCGCGTTCCTTGCCGGTCACGTAAGACTGCGAGGCAGGATCCTCGCCCACGAGAATGACGCCCAGACCGGGCACAACTCCGCGTGCCTTGAGTTGGGCGATTTCCTCTTTGAGCTCGGCCCGGATGTCGGCCGCCACCTGCTTGCCGTCGATGATTCGTGCTGCCATGCCTTGTCATTCCGATCCACTATTCACGATTTGCCATTGGGACTGGGAGGCCAAATCTTAAATGGTAAATTGTAAATCGTCAATCAAAAGAGGCCGTGGACCTTTCCCGTATCGACATCGACGTCGATCCGGCGAAAGGCCGGATCGGAACCGGTGCCGGGCATCAACTTGATCTGGCCCGCCACCGGGACGATGAAACCCGCCCCCTTGTACACCAGGATATCGTTGATGGGGAGCGTCCAGCCGCGCGGCCGGCCCTTGAGTTCCGGATCGTGCGAGAGGCTCTGCTGGGTCTTGGCCATGCAGGTGCCCAGGGTCATGACGAGCGACCCGGCTTCCACAGCCTTAAGCTTGGCCAGGGCATTCTCCGTGTAGGTCACTCCCTCGGCGCCGTAGATCTCGCGGGCGATCAGCTCGATGCGCTGCCGCAGCGGCATCCCCAGATTATAGAGGAAATGGAAATCATTCTTCTGGCGACAACTTTCCATCACCGCCTCTGCCAATTCGACGGCGCCGGCTCCCCCTTTGAGCCAATGCCTCGAAGTGACGGCTTTCGCGCCTTGGGCTTCGGCCCTTTTGCAGACGGCCAGGATTTCCGCCTCGGTATCCGTTTTGAAGTGGTTGAGGCAGACGATCGGCCGCACGCCGCTCTTGGTGACGATGTCAATGTGGGCGGCGAGGTTTTCACAGCCCTTCTCGACCAGTCCGACGTTCTCGGTGGTATACGCCGGATCGAGAGGCACGCCGGGCTTGACGGTCGGGCCGCCGCCGTGCATTTTCAGGGCGCGGATGGTGGCGACGATCACCACCGCATCCGGCTTGAGGCCTGACATGCGGCATTTCAGGTTCCAGAATTTCTCGTAGCCGATGTCGGCGGCAAAACCGCTCTCGGTGACGTGGTAATCGGCCAGTTTCGTTCCCAGCCGGTCGGCGAGGATCGAGCTTTGCCCGATGGCGATGTTGGCAAACGGCCCGGCGTGGATGAACACCGGCTGACCCTCAATGGTTTGCACCAGGTTCGGTTTGATCGCGTCGAGGAGCCACGCCGTCATGGCACCGTCGACCTCCAGGTCGGCGGTCGTCACCTCCTGTCCGTTGCGGTTGTACGCGACGACCATCCGGCTGATTCGCTCGCGCAGGTCCCTCAGATCCCTGGCGACGGCGAGGATCGCCATCACCTCGCTGGCCACGGTCATTTGGAAGCCCGAGTCCATCTCGACGCCGTCCATCTTGCCGCCGAGACCGATGCGGATTTTGCGCAGAGCTTGGGCACAGAAGTCGATGGCCCAAGAGATCTGGACGCGGCTCGGATCGATGTCCAGCCGTTTCAGGCCACTCTGTGTCAGCCGGGCGTCATCATAGTTTCGCTCGTGCTGCATCCGCGAGGTAAGAGCCACCATCGCAAGGTTGTGGGCGTCCGTGACGCAGTCGAGATCGCCCGTCAGGCGGATGGAAATGGGCGTCAGCGGCACGCACTGGGCCAAACCGCCCCCCGCCGCCGAACCCTTGATGTTGAACGTCGGCGCGCTGCTCGGCTGGCGGATAGCCCCGCAGACGCGCTGGCCGAGATGCCCCAGGCCCTCAATCAGGCCCACCGTCGTCGTCGTCTTGCCCTCGCCCAGAGGCGTGGGCGTGATGGCGGTCACGTCAATGTACTTGCCGATGGGGGCATCCTGCAAACGGGCGAGCACCTTCAGGTAATCGACCTTGCCGAGCTTATGGCCATAGGGGATCAACTCGTCACCGCGCAGTCCAAGCTCGGCGGCAAGCTGCTGAATCGGCTTCATTCGGTCTTCCGCCGCCTCAGCGATTTCCCAGTCCTGCATCGTTCGTGGATCGAGGTCCATGGTTCGTTACTTTGGCCCACCTTGTGGGGGCCGGTTTCGCATCTCGTTCACCGCCTGCCAGAGCCGCCCAATTTCCTTCTTGAGCCCTTCGATGCCACGGACAATCTCGTCCTTGAACGATCGGTCCGGCGATTCCGGGCCTTGTCCCTTCTGCTCCTTCAGTCGGCGTGCTACGATTTCAGCTTTCTCACGCTGGCGCCGGGCGTCATCCATCCGGCCCTCGCGCTCGGCCTGCTCGGCAGCTCTCAGGAGGTCCTGGACCTCGGGCGGCATCGGCTTGCCGAACTCGCCTTTCTCACGCGGCCCTTGCTCGCGCAATTGCTGCTCCAGACGATCGGCCTCTTTCCAGAGGCGGTCGGCCTCTTCCCCGCGGCCTTGGTCCTTGGCCCTCCGGGCTTCGTTCCGCAAGTCTTCGATCTTGCGTTTGATCTCCTGCCGCTGGTCCCCGCGCGGACCCGGCTGCCCCGATCCTCGGTTCTCCTGCTGTTCCTGCATCTGACGAGCCACAATCTCGGCCTTCTCACGCTGGCGACGCGCATCCTCCATACGGCCTTCTCGCTGAGCCTGTTCAGCAGACCGCAGGATGTCTTGGACCTCCGGCGGCATCGGCCTTCCGAGCTCGCCTCCCTCGCGAGGTCCTTGGTCGCGCAACACCTGCTCCATGCGATCCGCCTCTTTCCACAGGCGGTCGGCCTCTTCCCGGCGGCCTTGGTCCTTGGCTTTCTGGGCCTCATTCCGCAGGTCTTCGACCTTACGTTTCATCTCCTGCCGTTCATCCCCGCGCGGACCCGGCTGCATGGGCTGGAACCGCCCCATCAGTTGCTCGGCACGCCGACGGAGCTCATCCGCCTCCTGGCGGCGGCCCTCCCGTTCGGCACGGCCAATGGCCTCTTTGATCGTATCCAGTTCACGCTTCGTCTGCTCCATCTGCTGCGGGCCTGGACCTCGATCCATCATCCGCTTCGTCATCTGGTCAAGCTCGTCTGCCTGGCGGCGCAGCCGATCGGACAATTCCTGAGCCTCTTGCGCCCGGGCCCGCAACTGGTCGGCCAGTTCTCTCATTCTCATCATGGGAATGGGACCGGGACCGGCAAGCGGTTGCGGCTGAGGCGGCATGACCATCGTCGGTGCCGGACCACTCTCGCGGCGCTCATTTGTCTGTGCCGACGAAACAAGAGCAAGAATGACAACCAAACCTATCGCTGCAATTATCTTTCCACGAGCCATGTTGATAACCTCCCTTTCTTCTCTCACGCACAATCATGAAAGACCCATAATGATCGGTTTGCATGCGGTCCGACCCACAATAGGCCAGATTGCCGCGTAGACTCTCAAGTATCTCGACGCCTTCTCCTGCTTGCTTTAGGCGGCTATTCGCCGCCGGTTCTCAAACCACGATCTGTTCTTTCTCCACGTCGAACTTCGCTGTCTTGCCCGCACGCAGGCCGAGCATGCCCATCTGCAGCGCCGTCTGGACATAGTACGCCAAGTCCATGGGGCTCGCGGTCTCTTTCTTACCGGACCGACAGCAGGCCAGAAAGTCGCGCCAGTACCGCGTCATGTCCTCGCCGTGCTCAATGGCGAATCGTTGCGGCTTCTTCTTTGAGCCGTCGGCGGGCACGAAAACGATCTCTTTTCCCTGAATGGTCAGCGTGCCATCCCAGCCGCGGATCACCGGCACCCGACCGGGCGCCCCACGACCGCCCGTGCCCTGGTAGTCGTTGCCCTGCGTCCCCAGGACGGCAACCGTGATTCCCTCCGGGTAATCGATGAGCGTGTTGAACGTGTCCGGGATCTCACGCTCCTGGTAGCGGAATTTGCCGCCGCTGGCGACCACCATGCTCGGCATCTTGACGCCCAGAATATAGAGGACCGGCGTCAGGCTGTGCGGGAACAGGTCGGTGGAGGGTCCGCCGGCATAGTCCTCGTACATCCGCCAGCGGAAGAAGCGGCTGACATCGAACGGCCGTTTCGGCATGTCGCCCAGGAAGGCCTCCCAGTTCAGGTCCGGTCCCGGCTTGGCGTTCGGGTCATCGACGGGCATGCCGCGTTCGCCCCAATCGCCGACGCGGAAATAGCCGCACTCGGCGTGGATCGGCTGGCCGATCAAGCCATCCACCACGAGTTTCCGCATTTGGTGGTACGCCGAATCCGACATCCCCTGCGAGCCGAGTTGGAAGACCTGCTTGGAGTCCCGGACCGTGTGCGCCAGTTTCCTTGTCAGCTCGAACTGGCGCCAGTGCGTCACAGGCTTTTCGCAGTAGACGTGCTTGCCGGCCTTGATCGCGTCGATGGCCTGGTAGCCGTGATGGTGGTCCGGCGTGGCAATACACACCACATCTACGTTCGGGTCGGCCAGTAGCTCGTGGTAGTCCATATACCCTTTGCCACCGTAACCCTCGACGCGCTTGTTCAGCCGCGGCCGATAAACGTCACACGCCGCAACGATCTCCACCGGCTCCTTCCCCTGGGTCTTGAGCCAGTGCACCGCCTCGAAGTGGGCACCGCTGCGCCCACCGCAGCCGATGAACCCAACCCCCAGCCGCTCATTGGCCCCGAGCACCTTGCCAACAAAGGGCTTCTGTACCGCGCCCACCAGCGCCGCCCCGGCCAGGGCGCTATGCATAAACCCGCGCCGGCTGATCTCTCTGCTGCGATTCTCTTTGTTTTCGCTCATGGCAATCATCCTCAACTCTCAGATATGGTCTTCTCAGGAACGATCGGCAATCAGGGGATCACCGGTCAGTCGCGCCGCTTTGGGACATGGCAACCCACTGCCTGTAGAGTTCGTCGATCTGCGCTGTCTCCGGGCGACCATCCCAGATCGCCACGCCGTAGCGCAGTGTCAAAGGCTTGCCGGAAAGCAATTTCAGCGGCTCCTCGTGCAGCCTCAACGTGGCCGACAGGTAGGCGAACGGCTTGGCCATGGTGAACCAGGTCGCCGGATGCCGGGGATTGTCGGGGTGGTCGAACATCGCGACCGTCACGGTCTTGCCGTTAGCCCGTGTCGTGTACGCGCACCATCGCGAACGCGTGAGTCGCTCCTCGCCGCGGAAGACGACGCCGGGGGCGTTGTCCGGATTGCGAAACTCGCCCGTGGCATCCATCGACCGGATGAAGCGCAAGCCGAGTCCGTGATAGTGGGAGCCGCTGAGCACGACGAAATCCTTCCCCTGCGGCACCGATAGTCGGGATTCCCACGCCAGGAACGTGACCGCCGGGTCGCCGACTCGCCCCGCCGTAATCGTGCGCCGCTCCATCAGCAGAGGCTCGCTGTTGGGCTGAGATACCCACCGAAGGCTCTCGCTGTAACGGCTCCAGCGATGACCTACCGGACCAATCACGGCGACGTCATCGAACCGCACGTGCTGTTGTTTCCCCGGCAGCCGCTCGAAATGACCATCGACCGGCCCCGGAGCTTCGCCCCAGAAATCAACATTGTTCACGGCGCAAGCGAACATCAGGGCGTGGTGATGGAGATGATCCGGCGGCGCATCCAGCAATACGTTGACGCCACTGGGCGTGAAGAGCTCCTTCACGCACGGCTTGAAAGGAACATCGCTGTGATGATACCGCAACAAGGCCCCGTTCCCTTCGCGCACCACCAGGCTATTGGCATCCACTACAATCTGCTGCGCATCGACGGTCCGCAGCGCAACGAGTAAAGCGACGCAGACCACCGCCCCACGAAACGCCGCATGGCTGCCCTTCATCGGCTCATCTCCTTTCCGGCTCAAACGAATTGCCTCAGGTGCTTGATGCTGCGCTCGGCCTGCTCGACGGTACCGCACTCGACGCTCAGGACAATGTCGCGTTTGGCCCGGCGGCAGACCTGGATCACTTTCTTCCAGTCGATGACGCCGTCGCCGCAGGCGCAGCCGGCCGGTGTGCCGGTGACCTTGCCGCGCTCGGCCTGCGAGTGCTGGATCGAAATGTCCTTGGCGTGCAGATGGACCAGCCGACCCAGTACGTGTTCCAGCCACGCGATCGGGTCGTGGCCGCTCAGATAGGAATTACCCGTGTCGAAATTGATGCCGATGGCCGGCGAATCCACGAGGTTGGCGATGCGGTCCAGTCCGGCGGGGGTCTTGCTGTACTGCTGGTGCGGCTCGAGCCCGATCAGGATGCCGCGGTTCTCGGCGAACCCGGCCGCCTCGGTCAACGTGTACTTCATCAGCACATGATCTTCCTGCTTCGTCGTCCACTTCGGCTTGGGGCCTTCATCCGTCGTGACGACGGGCGCTCCGCATTCGGCGGCGAAGCGGATCGACTGCTTGAGGTAGTTGCCGCCGATGTCCGGCCGGCACAGGGCCGTGTGCGAGGACAGACCGGAGAGCTTGATGCCCGCCTTCTCGCACGCCCGCCGGACGCGATACGGGTCTTCGGACATCGAGATGGTCATATAGTAGCCGGCCTCGCTCATCAGCTCCCGGCCCAGGTGCACCCAGGGCTCAATGTACTCGTAGCCCAGCTCCGCCGCTTTCTCCACGCCCCACTCGAAGGGCTTGTCCGCATGCCGCACGAACTCCATGTTCACGCCAATTCCTACTTTACCCATGGCAGCACTCCTTCCAAAATCATTGAGTTGAATCGAAAATCGCCCGCAGATTGTCCATTGTCACGAAGAGCAACGACAGCAAAGCAATGACCCACATCGTGGGCTTTACCTCTCCGGCTTTGCCCACGACCAGCTTGATCAGCACGAAGGAGAGGAACCCGAAAGCCAGGCCCGTGCTGATATTGTAGCTCAGCGCGATCATCACCACGATAATGAAGGCGGGCAGCGCCTCCTCCGTGTTGCTGAAGTCGATCCGCTTGATCTCCTTCATCATAAACAGGCCCACCATGACCAGCGCGGGCGCCGTCGCATACTCGGGCACGATCCCGACCACGGGCACGAACAGCAGCGCCAGCACGAAGCACAACGCCGTGACGAGGGCCGTCAGACCCGTGCGACCGCCCTGCTCGATGCCGGCGGCCGACTCGATGTAGGACGTGATGGTCGAGGTGCCGAAGGCCGCCCCGAGCATACTGGCCCCGGCATCGATGACCAGCAGGCGACCGAGCCCTCTGATCTTGCCACGTTCGTCCACCATCTTGGCCTCGTGGCAGCAGGCGACCAGGGTCCCGATGCTGTCGAACATGTCCATGAACATCAGCGTAAAGACGCTCCCGAACAGGCTCCATTTCAGGGCCCCGAGGATGTTCAGTTGAAAAGCGACCGGGCGGATGTCGAAACTGAAAGACATCAGGGAGGCCGGCTTGTCGACATAGCCGAAGATCAGGGCCAGGAGGGTCGAGAAGACAATGCCGATCAGCAGCGAGCCCTTGACCCGGCGAATCTCCAGGAATGCCATCAGCAACAGACCCGCCAGGCCGATGGCCACCGTGCCTGTCATGGGCCCGGCGGAGACCAGCGTGGATTCGTTCTTGACGATGACCTTCATATTGACCAGGCCGATGAACGTGATGAACAGCCCGATGCCCACCGAGATCGCGGAGACCAGGCTCACCGGGATCGCCTCCACCAGCCGCTTCCGCAAACCCACCACGGTCAGCACGACGCCCAGCAGGCCGGAGAGGAACACGACCCCGAGGGCTGTCTCCCAGGTGATGTGCCCCGCCTTGACGAGGCTGTAGGAGAGGAAGGCATTCAGGCCCATTCCCGGGGCCATCGCGATGGGAGCATTCGCGACCAGGCCCGTGACGGCCGTCGTCACGGCACTGACGAGGCAGGTGACGATAACCAGGGCCTGCTTGTCCATGCCGGCCTCGCTCAAGATGGCCGGGTTCACGAAGATGATGTAAGCCATCGTGAGGAACGTGGTGACGCCGGCCACCACTTCCGTCTTCATCATGGACTCCTGTCGCTCGACCACCGGGCACTCACTCCGTTCCACGTTTGAGCCCCTCGCCAACGATCTTCGCCACCAGGCCGGCGGAATTCTTCGCCGCCATTGTGTAGAACAGTTGCTTATCCATCACAGCGCTGCGATCGGCCTTGTCGCTGATGCTCCGAATGACCAGGCAGCCGACGCCCCGTTGGCAGCAAAGCTGCGCCACGGCGGCCCCTTCCATCTCCACAGCGCTGGCCCCCAGGTCTTTGGCCAGCTCCGCGCTTTTCTCTTTCGAGGCCACGAACACGTCGCCCGTGACCACCGTCCCGACGACGACTTTGGGAGGCCGCTGACCCGTTCGCAATCCCACGGGGCCGAAAGTCATACTCTTCGCGGCCTCCTCGGCGGCGCCGAGAAGCACAGGGTCCGCCGGGAAGAAGACCGGATTGGGCTCGCCGGTCATCCGGCTCTTGACCCCGCCGTACTCGATGCCTTGCGACCACAGCGTGCCCATGTCGTGGTACGCCGTCTGTTTCGCAATGACAATGTCGCCCGGCTCCAGGTTCGGATCGATGCCGCCGGCGATCCCCGTGAAGATGACGCGCGTGGGGTGAAAATGCTCGAGGAGCAGCGTCGTCGTCATGGCCGCATTGACCTTGCCGACCCCTGTCCACGCCAGGACGACCGGCTCAGCCCCGATCCGCCCGGAAATAAACTCAATCCCCTCGATCTCCTGAGACTTCACATCGGTCAGCATGCTCTGAAGCAGCGTGACTTCCGGACGGACGGCCCCCAGCAGGGCCAGGACGGGAGCGGCAGGAGCCGGCCTGGAAGAAACCTCAGACACGACCTCCTGCGCATGAGGAGGGCTCTCCAGGGCGTCCTGCCGCCCTTGGGGCTTCGAACCCGGTGCCGTGGTGCAGGAGACAAGCGAGAAAGCGGATGTAAGGCAGAGCACCACAGCTATGCAACATCGTTTCATGGCTTCTCCTGCTCCCGCCGGGACTTGCGAGGTACCGTACCCAGCATCCCTGCGTACTCCAATGCGAGCGAGAGGAGTCGAACCTCCACGTCCTCAACGGACACCAGGTCCTAAGCCTGGCGCGTCTGCCGATTCCGCCACGCTCGCAACGCGTATCCGAAACGCCGAATGCCACATTTGGGAGCCGATCGAACAGCGCCCTGCGGCTACACCATTATCATTATCACCTGTTCCGGGCCCCGCATCAACCAAAAATCGTCCTGTGGTGGAGTGGAGATTGGGCGTGTACGGAGAGGGAGCACCCGGCGCGAGGACGCGCCGCGACGGACACCCGGGAGGCCCGTCGTTCAGGTGCAACCGAGGCCCGCCCTACTGCTGGACGGTAACCTCCACCTGCGGCCGGCCGTCGCTTAGACGAACATCACGGTCGCGCCTCTCTTCGATCTCCTCGCAACCGGCGAGGAGGGACCCGATGAGAATCAGCAGGCATCCAAGCAGTCGTTTCATGCGTTTCCCCTCCAGGAAGGGTGTCCTCGAGTGCCAAGCGCGTCGGGTGTCACGGCTCGACGGTGGTCTCGACCTGCAAGACCCCGTCGTTCTGCACGGTCTCGTCCAAGAACCGGTATCCAGGGCCGTAATGACCATCGCGGTAGCCACGATACTCACGCGGGTATTCACGAGATTCGCGGTACTCTCTTTCGCGATAGCCGTGGTGGTGTTCGTGTTCTTCTTCCTCACAACCGGCCACGAAGAAACCGACGAGAAACAACAAGGCGATAAGGATTCGTTTCATAGAAGCGCCCTCGACAGCAGCGGCTCCTCTTTGCCTGTGTCCTCCAGGCGATCATTCGCGTGGAGAAGTTCTTTCCTGTCATGGTTTGATGCTCGAACCTTGTCTGAACATACGGATGGCCCGCCACCGCCTGAATCAGGGGATTACTTATTCCGTGGGATCGATTTCACCAATCACCGGGAAGGGGTGAAGAGTCTGAAGAGTGAGAAGGGTGTGAAGAGGGCGTAGGGCAGGTCAGAGACTTGGAGGTTATCCTCCCAGCAACGGCGCGGAGTCGTCCTTTTCTTTCGGGGGCTCGGGCGGCTCTTCTTTAGAAATTCTCTCGATGCGTTGCTCGGCCTTCTGGAGGATGTCCCGGCAGTGTTTGATCAGGGCCATGCCCTTTTCGTACTGCTCCAGGCTGTCCTGCAAGGGGATTTCCCCCTGCTCAATCCGATCTACAATCCCCTTGAGTTGCTGGATCGCCTGCTCGAAGGTCATCTTTTCAATGTCGTCGTTCTTGCCGGTCTTTGCCATAGCATCTTCCCATGTCCTGTTCCAGACCCATCCCTTCTACCCTGGGTTTCGACAGCTTTCAACGGGAATCTCTCACCCCCCCCCGTTTTGCCGGAGCGTCACGTAAGACAGAGCCTATAGCGCTCTTAGGTGTTCACCGCATGCACAACCAGCCTTCTGCCCATAGCCGCAGCGGTGCCTGCGGATTCAATGAGCAGATCGTCAAGGACCGACATGAGCGAACTCGACAAGATCACCCCCGATCCGTTTGCGTGGCTGGAACCGTTGTTGGCCCTGGTGAGTTGTCCGCACCTCTTGCCCGGTACGGATTGATCCGCTTCTCGAAGACGGCACAAGCCGGTGAATAGAGGCGCGCCGGCATCCGGCACGGTCTTGGGCGAAGCAATCAACTCCCAGCGTTGTCGCCGGTCTCCCGTGTCTTGGCCGTCACCTGGCTTTCCACGAGGCCGCCCCCGGCCAACTCCGTAGCGAGCGGATCGCCGATCGCGACATCACCGGGCGATCTGACCAGAGCACCCGTCTGGCGGTTGGTCGTGATGCTGTAGCCGCGGTTCAGGACCGACTTGGGATTCAGGGCGGCCAAGCGGTTTTCCCGGGCCGTGATCTCCAGTTCCCGCCGGCTCAGGGCCTTCGTCACGGCGGCCAGGCTGCGACCCTTCCATTCGTTCAACTCGACCATCTTGCGGCCGAGCAGCCGGTGCGGCTCGATCTTCGCCACCTGGTCCTGGTAGTCCTGGATTCGCCGGCGGGCGTCGAGCAGAATCGTTCGCAGAGCCTCGCCCAGGCTCCACGTCAGGTCATCGAGATGTTGCTCGCGGTTGAGCACCGACAGCAGCGGGTTACGAAAAGCCGCGCTGGCCAGGATCGTCTGGAGGTACTCGCCGCACAGGCCGAACTGGCTGCGGATGCTGCCGGTCAGCCGCCTCTGGTGGTGCACCAGCTCACGCAATACATCCTGCATGTCCGGCACCGCGACCACGCCCGCTTTCGTCGGCGTCGAGGCCCGGGCGTCCGCCACCAGATCGGCCACGGTCGTATCGACCTCGTGGCCCACGGCACTGATGATGGGAATTCGTGAATCGAAAATGGCACGGGCCAGGACTTCCTCATTGAAAGCCCACAGGTCCTCGAGCGAGCCGCCGCCGCGACCGACGATCAGCACGTCGAGCTTCAGTTTGCCGTTCCGCCGATTGACCTCGCGGATGGCGGCGGCGATCGCCTCCGCTGCCCCCGGCCCCTGCACGGGCACCGAATACAGAAACAGCCGGGTACAGGGCCAGCGGTGATGAACGCTGTCGGCGATGTCGTGCACCGCGGCCCCGGACTCGCTGGTGAGAATCCCGATTCGCTGTGGATATTTCGGCAGCGGCTTCTTGTGCGCCTCGGAGAACAGCCCCTCGGCCTCCAGCTTTTGCACCATCTGCTCGAAGGCCAATTGCAGGGCCCCCATCCCCGCCGGAATCATCTCATCCACGATCAGCTTATACCGGCCCTGGGGCACATAGAGGTCGATAGAGCCGGTGACCAGAACCGCCAGACCATTGGCAGGCTTGAACTTGATCTTCGCGAGGGTGCTGCGCCACATGGCGCACGGCAGCACCGATTCCTCGTCCTTGAGGCAGAAATAGCGGTGGCCGCTCTGGTGTTCTTTCCAGTCGGTGATCTCACCCTTGATCGTCAGCCAGGACGGCAGATTCTCCGCCAGCACGTCTTTGACCAGCGTGTTGACCTGCGTAACGGTGTAGATTTTCGTTCTTGTCTGCGGCTGTACCTGCATGTTTCAATCCACACCCGCGCGAGGCGGATGACACCAACCTTCGGCAATTATAGGCCAAGCCCCCGTTCTTCACAACCAAGCTGCGGATCCGGTTTGGGGTCCCAGGCAGTAATGCGGCACCACGCCCGTCGATTCCAGCAGCAACAGGATGCCGAACAACGAGATGGCCAGAGTCGCCTGCAGGAAGCTCTCCCAGACCGACAGCAGAATGCTCGTGATAATCACGTGAAAAATGAAGAACAGGACCAGAGGATTCTCCGGCCCGCCCGAAGAATGGAGCAGAATGGTGAGAATGATCAGATCGGTGGAGATCTGAACGTCGATCATCTTCTTTGTTCTGCGCCGGCTCTGCTCGGAAACCACCTTCATGAAGCGGTTGAGCAGATCCAGAACGGCCGCGTTGTAGAGGAAGAGCAGCACGGCAATCGTGTACAGAGGCGCCTCCCGCACCGGTACGTGGAGGAGGCGCGCGGCCACGAACGTTCCACATGCCACGGCGGTGGCAGCAAGCCACCGGAGCCGAACCAACCAATAGGCACGCTGCCTCAGATCATCTTGTTCTGCCGGTTGCTGCATTTTCACTCCGCTTTGCCTGACTCGGGCATGGCGACTCTTAACATCGTATCGGTTTACGACGACGCATGCAATCGGTTCGGCGGCTCTCCAGCCGCGAGAAACCAGTGGCACGGCTAGGCATTCTCAGTTCTGAGAATCATGAGAGCGGTGTGTAGGACAGACATCCATGTCGCTGTCGCTTCGATACCTGCCCCGCCCGTGGTCCGTGGCACGAACGACACATTCCGCGAGCACGCAACACGTTGTAAGGAGCCTCAAGGGACATGGCAAAGCAATCAGAGAAACACGATCAGACGACCCCAGACCAAGAGGGCCAAGGACCAGACAATTCCGCTGTACAACAGGGAAACGGAAAAGACCGTCCCCTGGGCCAAAAGAGAGAGTGCACGGAACGTCCCATCGAGTCGGTAATCGAGGGACTCCAGACGATCCAAGCCGACACCGTGCTCTTCAGCGACGACAATTCCGCCACCAACCCCAAGTGGGCCGAGCAACTGGGTGACCTGATCCTCGCCAACGACATTCGCAAGACCTTCGTGGTCCAGGTCCGGATCGACATTGCGAAGCACCCCCGGCTCCTCGACAAAGCCTGGTAGGCGGGGTTCCGGGCCTTGCTGATCACCCGCCTCTTCTCGGTCACACGGCCCTGGGCAGGTTTCCCACACAGGTATCCATTCTGTGCCCTTTCCTTCGTGTCGAACCGTTGCTTTTGGAGGACGTGCCAAACGGAGACAATGGAATCGAGAGATGGGTCTTGAGGCGAGCACAGTACCCGGCGCACACAAGTTTTTTCTATTTATTCCCCAAAATATTGCTAATGCCTCCGCGGCAGAGAAAAACTCGGAAAAGGCGGAGACGAGCCGATTATTTGCTAAACCGCGCGCCCCTCTTTGGGGTATAATGGTTGATACGCGCGTTTTTAGGATGGGTTTCACACACGATGAATAGCCACGCGCACAAGGACGAGGAATCCTCTCCCGGAATGCGAGGCAGCGTATGAATCCGCCCAGCCGGCAGGAGAAGGAACGCCTGTTTGCCTATTGTTTGGGCTTGACCTGCGCAGAAGAGACGGCGAGTGTCGAGGCATGGATCGCTCGCCATGAGCAGGCCGCCGGGCTTCATGCACGAATTCAGGCGGCTCTCGGGCCTTTGGAGAGCCTGCCCCCCGAGCCGCGTCCGGCGGAACTGGCCGAGCGCACGGTTCAACTTCTCGGTGCGGCCACCCGAGAGACACCAGAGACACCGTGCACGAAAACTACGCGCCGGCATGCGCCGGATCGGGAGGATTTGTGGTTATGTCTGTCGAGCAATATTCTAATGAAGTGATCGTGGTCGCGGTGGCCGAGGGACCGTCGGCCTTCAAATTATGGCTGCGCGAGGAGGTCCCGACCGACCTCACGAGTGACCTGCAATGGCTCTGTGAGGAGTACATGGACTCTCATATCATCCTGGATCTGGCCCACCAGGAGAACCTGGAGGCCGCCTTCTACAAATTGATGCTGGATCTCCAGAGCCTGGTCGAGGAGTCCAACTACCGTTTTGTCTTATGCGGCCTGTCTCCCCACCTCCAACAGCAAATGCGGTGTGTCCGTCTTTCCGACAAATTCGATACCTTTGGCAGCCGTGAGGCCGCCATCCTGGAACTGGCGCCGGAGGACGCGTACTGAGCACACCGATAACGCAACGGCCGCCGCGCGAAAGAGTGCCTCAAGAAGCCCGGGGGGAGTGTGGATCATGGAAATCAGTGATGCGCTTCAGATGGTGGCCAGGGTATCCAGCATGGCTTTGCCGCGTCGGCAGTCCTCGAGAGGCTGGTGAACAGGCCCTCTAGGTCATACTCGCCTGTCTCCTCGATCTCACTGCGTTCCACGTGGACGTAGTCCACCGCTAACTGCCTGCGGCATCAATCTGACAATGACCCGCTACGGCCATTCACTCAGAGGGCAGACCACCGACGCCGTGAGTAAACTGCCAAATCTGCGCGTGCCTACTCGGGAGAGCCCAAAGGCGACAGAAACAGACGGGGAAGGAATTGACTTGGCGTTCTGCTTGGCGGGTCTGAGCGCACAACAATTCACCAATATGCACCGGCAAACACCGGCCAACCCTGCTGTCGCTATCGAAAATGCGGTTCTTGAGTGCGTCCGGAGGGACTCGAACCCCCAACCATCGGTTCCGAAGTCTGTGCCAGTCCTTGATTCTGCATCAATAACGCGGTCTCGGATGCGCCGCTGGGGGTGACTTGTCTCATGCTGACCGATGCTGTCTTATTCGATGTATCCTTGGCGTATATTCCGCCATATATTTCGACAGGGGCTTCGTCGGTTCCGGTCTTGACGGCCGCCTGCTGGAGATCGACCGGCCAGGGATAATCCGGCAGACGCGACAGGGCTTCCCGCTTCTGGAAGTCGGTCACGTGCCCGTAGAATTGCTGGCCTACTCCTTTGGGCGAGTGCCGCATGACGGCGTTGATGATCTCTTCGGCCACGTGGGCTAAGACCAGTTCCGTCCGCAGGGTGTGCCGCAAGGAATGAAAGACCAGTTCCCGGCCCTCGTCGTCTACGAGGGGCAAGCCCGCCTCCAGGGCGTCCTCCTGGATCATCTGGGCCGTGCGGGGGGTCTTGAGGTTGAACAGGGGGTCCGTGGGACCCTTGCCCTCCAGAAAGCCCACCAGACGCGAAGCCAGGGCCAGCCGGATAGGCTGATCTGCGTCCAGCCGGTTCTTGCAGTGGGCCGCGCCCAGCTTCACCGTCGCCTTGGTCAGATTGAAGCAGTTGGCCGTCAGGTGGAATAGTTCGTTGCGTCTCAGGCCCGTCTCCACGGCCAGCAGGTATAAGACCGCGCGTTGGGGTCCGGTCAGGCCGTGACGGACCGGGCCGTTCTGTGCCGCCGCCAGCAGCCGGCAGAATGGCTCGAAGGACAGGGGGCAGCGGTTTTCCTTCTGCGGGACCTTGACCCGGCGCAGTTTTGCCAGAGGGGAGAATTCGGCTTTGTCGTTGTCCACGACCCATTGACAGAGTTGTTTGATGGCTGCGATGTAGCCGTTGTGCGTGCGGTTGCTCAGGGATTGTTCGCCCAGGTAGATTTCGATGGGCTGCTTCTTGATGCTGTCCCACGTCTCGAAGTGGCAGCCGCCGACGATGGCGCGGACTCTGCCGATAACCGTGCGGATATGGTTCTCGTTCCGCAGGTAGCCGGAATCCGCCTTGGTTGCCTTGAGCCAATTCTCGAACTCGTCCACCCATACCGTGAGTTTCTCCGGCTCGCGCTGCGGCTCCGGCTTCGGCTCCAGGAGTCCCAGCTTCGCCAGGAGGGCGGCAATGCGGGGGTGCAGGCGGTCACAGTAGCCTTGCAGGTCCGGGGGCAAGGGCTTGCCGTGCCAGACGACGAGATTCTTAATATGGCTGACCAGGACGTTGCTGTCTCCTTCATCCTCGAACGCGGGAAGGTCCTGCTGCCGATCCAGGTGGTCACGAAAGGCGATATGCCAAGTGCCTTGACTGACACGCATCTTGCCCTCGTCGGTCAACACGGCCTTGACGGTCTCGCCGTTCCTGCCCTTGTAGGTGACGGTCTTTTTCTCGCGGTTGATCTTCGCCCCTTCGGGGATCGGCCGCGTGCTTTCAGGTTTATAGATTCTCATGGCTCATGCTCCAAAGTTGGGCCGGCCCGCACTGTACCGGCCCCCGGATTCATTGACCCGCTCGGTTCCATTTCTCAGCTACGGCACGCTGCGGCATGTCTGAAAGTTCGCGGCCCGTCAGCCAAAACTCCACGCCGCACACGCACTGAATGTAGCAGATGCCGCGTTCTGATTGCACAACACTGGGTATCCTCTTGCAGCGGCAGGGCGTGAGCTTCAAGCCGCCGTTTGGTTTTGTTGGTCTGGTCTTCATGGTAAGGTCTCCAGCCTGATAGTTTTGGGAAAGGTCGGCCGCCTCCTTGCAGCCGACCCCGATGTACTCAGCGAGTCCCCCCTAATCGGTCACGTAGATCGTTTCGGCCAGGGGGAGCCCCGCCTCACGCAGGACTTTCCCGACGACCACCCCGATCCGGTGGGCCGCGCAGGTGGCACACCTACAGGCGGGGGGGTGCCCCGCCTCGCCCTCCGCGACGGGCGACACCTCGGCGGTCTGGGGCCGGTCGACGATCGGCACTTCCTCCTTCCTCTCCGGCGGTGTGGCGGTGGGGTTTACGACTCGTTCGTCTGTGACTTGCGTTGCCATAACATGGCCTCCTGGAAAAAAGCTGCCCTCCGGTGGTATGAAACAGAATCCCGTAGGACGTGTTTCGCCGAAGGGCAGTTGCGCACATTGTGGATTGTAGTGATTCTGTTTCATACCGTCGCCCATTATCGACGGCCCGACCCAGCCTGTCAACTACAATCCCGGCCGATTGCACAAAAATCTTTTCGCAGGTCCCCTACGCGCGCGAAGCGGGCAGAAAGTAAAAGCCTCTTGCCGCGCGCT
>Ga0315289_10004573_pt1 | contig 20583 bp, 27 predicted proteins | sample YL17G11_40_MG_FD_203452 | JGI IMG/M metagenome (GOLD analysis project Ga0315289, IMG submission 203452) | Sediment microbial communities from Yellowstone Lake, YNP, Wyoming, USA - YL17G11_40 | ecosystem: Environmental > Aquatic > Freshwater > Lake > Sediment | place: USA: Wyoming | collected... | reverse complement strand
AAGTGTGGGTGGCTTGCCAACTAGCGCCCTTTCTCTAGGGCAAAGCTTGCTCACTGTTTGGCCCCACTTGGTAAGCCTAATAGCGCTGACGGTTATATGCTTTGCCATCTCCTATATTAAATTTATGCGTGAAGAGATAAGATCTACCTAGATAACTAGGCAGATTATGTCAAGTTTTAACTATTGCGGGAATCCTCGGTACTTATTTGCTCCTCAATCCCTGCTTTCCTAAAAATAATAACGGGGGTGCATTTTAATGTACCCCCGTTGAAGTAACGGAAAGCTCCTTTTTACCATCCTGGCGGACGAGAGATAGTGATGTGAGGCTGCACTTCTTCATAAGTGGGCCACCACGCCGGTTTAATATTCTTCCCCAGCGGATGTACTTCGTGAGCTTTGCGGCCTTCAGGTAGTGGTTTCTTCCTCAATTTCTCCCTTAACTTCTGTGTTGCTTTTTCATCAACCCAATACTCCAGTGCCTCCGGGTCACCTACCTTAATCACTACGCCGTACCACTTCTTTGCTGCTTCTAGTGAAAGCCAGCCATTCATCACATCCTTAAGCACAAGCTGTGGGTCACGCTCTCGTGGGTCACCACAACCACCACCACCACTCTGGCTATAGTAAACATGGTCACCAGCCTTTAGTTCCACACCAGTGGCATACATCCCGACATTTCTCTCCTTGGGAGTCCCCCGGTTGAGGATTAGCTTACCGCCTCCACCATTAGTGCCGCCAGCAATACCATATGGAGTATATATCTCCCGGTCACCATGAATGGTCAATGTACAATCAGCGAGTATTTGAATTCCCCTTGCTAGAGGAAACCCACCTCTAAACTTGCCGTGCCCACACCAATCAGTCACTGCCTCATATCCCGTAAACAGTATAGGGAACCACCTTTCCTCAAGTTCCTGAGGAATGCATCTGGCGTTGGCAAACCTCATCCAGATAAGGTCTTTCCCATCGCTGAAAGTTCTGGCATTTTCTCCCCCAACGGCATTGGTATACTGGACGAAGGTTAGTCTCGTCCTTGGGTTGTAGCCACCTGTACAGTAATTTGTTAGGCTCACTGAGCCGGCATAGACCCGCCATGGGGCGGTTTTGGCAAGCATCTGAGACATAAGTGCGATGGTAATCGACTCTACCTTGTCCCAAGCACCCGAACAGTATCCAGTTGTAGGTGATGGATAAAGGACATGTACACAGGTCCCCGGCTTGGAAATAATCTCCAGATTCCGGGTAATGCCGCGGTTCAACGGGAAAAGGTGTGGGAAACCAATCATAAGGCCGAGGTAGTTGGCACCAAGAAGGGTACCACGAGGACCACCCCAGGAGGCTACCGGAGATGGGTCAGAGCCAGTCCAGTCAAAGATTAGGCGCCTCCCTTTCTTGGTCAATTTGCCATGCACCCGGATGGGTGGCTCACCTGGTGCCATGACATCCCTATCCCCATAATCATCAAACTCCCATTCGCCATCCTCTATCTCATCTAATTCACGGTAGAGCAGCCGCTCTGTATAGTTAAACTGCTCCTCAAAGCCAAGCTTGACAGTATCGGTACCATACTTAGCACACAGGTCCTGGATACGCTGTTCTATCAAGCTAGCAGAGCCAAACTGGCAGGTAAGGTCACCCCGGCGCTCAACACCCTGCCTGATGTTATAATCCAAAATTCGGTACAATTCCTCGTCAAGCTTATTGTTCCTGTAAAGTTTTATCGGAGGAACCCGTATCCCCTCCGCATAGCAGCTTGTGGCCTTAGGATTAAATGTGCCAGGTAGCGGTCCACCCATATCTGGCCAGTGTACTACTGTACAAGCAAAGGCAACCAACTCATCCTTATAGAATATCGGCTTAAACAGGTGCATATCGTTCACGTGAGTACCGACTTCATAGGGGTCACTGAACATATAAGCATCCCCGGGCTTCATTTCTTCTCTAGGTATATACTTGAAAAGATTGATGAGGGCATCTTCAAACGAGCCGTAGTGGGCTGCGGGATCAGTATGACCATGTGCTACCAGCCCGCCATCAATAGTCAGGAGGCCATTGGAGCGGTCCCTGCCCATACCAACAATAGGATGGAAAGCAAATTGCTCAATGCTGGTACTGCCCTCATAACAGGCTGCCACAAAGGCATTACGCAGAACCTCAAAGGTAATGAGATCCATCTTGAGCTCTTTAATCTCTTTGAGCTCCTCTTTTACTTTTGCTTCAAATTTTTTCTTTTCATCCCCAGCCATATCTTCCTCCTATCTCTCAGTATTTATTATGATGTTGCCATACGGGTCAACCTTACAATGAGTTCGTGGTGGTATTACATTTGTTGTATCTTACTGTTCAACAATTACCGAACCGTCAAGGAGACCCATCTCCTTGTTTAACTTATTGATGAGTAGTTGAAGCTCCTCCTTACCATCCAGGCGGTCGAGAAACAGTAATATGAGGTTGCACCTCTTCATAAATGGGCCACCAGGCCGGCTTGATATTCTTCCCCAGCGGATGCACCTCATGAGCTTTACGGCCTTCAGGAAGCGACTTCTTCTTCAATTTTTCCCTTAACTTCTGTGTTGCTTTTTCATCAACCCAATACTCCAACGCCTCCTCATCACCCACCTTGATCACCACACCGTAATAATCCTTCGCCGCCTTTAATGAAAGCAGGCCATTCATCACATCTTTAAGCACGAGCTGCGGGTCACGCTCCCGGGGGTCACCAACGCCGCCGCCGCCGCTCTGTGAAAACCAGATATGGTCACCCTTCTTTATCTTTATATCGGTAGCATACATCCCAACATCTTGTTCTTTAGGGGTCCCCCGATTGACGATTAGCTTACCTCCCCCTCCGTTAGTACCACCAGCAATGCCGAACGGGGTATATACCTCCCGGTCACCATGAATTGTCATTGTGGAATCGGCAAGTACATCAAGTTCCCTTACCAGAGGGAACCCGCCTCTGAACTTACCATGCCCGCACCAATCAGGCACCGCCTCGTATCTGGTATAAAGGATAGGAAACCACCTTTCCTCCAGCTCCTGAGGAATTGTCTTGGCATTGGCAAACCTCATGAAAATGAGGTCTTTCCCATCCTTAAAGGTTCTAGCATTCTCCCCACCGACAGAAAAGGTGTACTGGACAAAGTTCTTCCTTGTCCTCGGGTTGTAGCCACCTATGCACAGGTTAGTGAGGCTAACTGAGCCGGGGTATACCCGCCACGGGGCGGTTTTGGCAAGCATCTGAGACATAAGAGCAACGGTGATTGACTCTACCTTGTCAAAGGCACCGGAACAGTAGCCAGTTGTGGCTGATGGATAGACGACATGGACTGCAGTTCCCGGCTTGGTCACAATTTCCACATTCCGGGTAATGCCCCGGTTCAACGGGAACAGGTGTGGGAAACCAATCATAAAGCCCAGGTAATTGGCACTTAAACAGGTACCACGAGGGCCACCCCAGGAGCCTACCGGTGCCTTGTCAGTTTTAGTCCAGTCAAAGGTTAGATGTCTCCCTTTCTTGGTCAATTTGCCGTGCACCCGGATGGATGGCTCACCTGGTGCCATGACATCCTTATCACCGTAATCATCAAATTCCCATTCACCATCTTCTATCGCGTCTAACTCCCGGAACAGTACCCGCTCAGTGTAATTAAACTGCTCCTCAAAGCCAAGCTTAACCGTATCAGAGCCATACTTGGCACATAAATCCTGGATGCGTTTTTCCAGTAGACTCACTGAGCCAAACTGGGCAGCAAGGTCACCCCGGCGCTCCTCGCCTCCCCTGATATTATAATCCATAAAACTGAACAACTCTTCATCAAGCTGATTGTTCTCAAAGAGTTTTATCGGAGGAACCCGGATTCCTTCGGCATAGCAGGTTGTAGCTCTGGGGTTGAATGTCCCGGGCAGAGGTCCACCCATATCCGGCCAGTGCACTACAGTACAGCCAAAAGCTACCAGCTCATCCTTGAAGAATATGGGCTTAAATAGATGTGTATCGTTCACATGGGAGCCGACCTCATAAGGGTCGCTGAACAAATAAGCGTCACCCGGCTTCATTTTCTCTAGTGGCACATGCTTCAGGAGATTGATGAGACCATCTTCAAATGAGCCGTAGTGAGCTGCAGCATCAGTATGACCATGGGCTACCATCCCACCATCAATAGTCAGGATACCATTGGAGCGGTCTCTGCCCATGCCGACAACAGGATGATAGGCAAATTGTTCAATATTGGTACTGCCCTCATAACAGGCCGAGACAAAGGCATTACGCAGAACCTCAAAGGTAATGAGATCCATCTTGAGCTCTTTAATCTCTTTGAGCTCCTCTTTTACTTTTGCTTCAAATTTTTTCTTTTCATCCCCAGCCATTATCTTCCCCCTACCTCTCAATATTTATTATGATGTTGCCATACGGGTCAACCTTACAATGAGTTCGTGGTGGTATTACCGTTGTTGTATCTTGCTGTTCAACAATCGCCGGTCCATTAAAGGTAGCACCAATAGGCATCAAATTCCGCTCATAAATGCTTGTATCCACAAAGCCGGAGTCGCTAAACCACACTTTTCGTGGTTTCTTCATCGCGTCTTTTATATTCCCACCTCGCGTCACCTTTACCATTTCCGGTTTCGGTATAATACCGGTGGCAATGACTCTCAGGTTGGTTACCTCTACTTCAACATAGCCCGGCGGGAGAGTATATCCATACTTGGCTTTCATAGCAGTAAGAAAGCTCGCAGTTATGACCTTCAAATCCTTAATTCTCCCCGGCAGAACATCCACGCTAAAGTGAGTACTCTGGCTCCAGTACTTGACATCAGCCAATCTCTGGATAACCATGTTCTTCTCATCCTCAATCCCTTCCCTCTTGAGTGTCTCAATGGCTCTGCTGACGAGGTTATCCATCTCCTTGTTTAGCTTATCGTAATCCAGCTGGCTTTCAAGGGTGAAGATAGGCTTAACAAATTCGTGCCTTACATCAACACGAAGAGCCCCAAAGGCTGAGGCATAGCCGGGCAGTGGCGGTACAACAACAGTAGATATGCCAATCTCCTGGGCAATGGCACAAGCATACAGAGGTCCTCCTCCACCGTAAGGTACTATGACAAAATCCCTGGGGTCCCAGCCACGAGCTACTGACTGTAACCTGATACCTAGCATCAGGTTGGTCATGGCTACCATATACATATTTGCCGCTGCTTCCTCAGCGTTCCATCCGTATTTATCCCCAACCTTTTCCTTTAGCGCCTTAAAGGAAAGCTCAGGGTAAATCTTCATTTCCCCACCAAGGTAATAATCAGGGTTGATTCTGCCGAGGACAATCTGGGTATCAGTATTTGTTGCCTCCTCTCCACCCGTGCCATAGCAAGCCGGACCGGGTACTGCCCCCTGGCTTTGAGGTCCCACCTGTAATATGCCACCCTTGTCAACCCAGCCAATGCTGCCACCACCAGCTCCCATATAAACGGTATCAACTGATGGTAGACAACAGGGCATATTCCACAGAATCTTCCATTCCCGGGTCATGGCAGGTTTCCCTTTATAAATCATGGACACATTATTAGTCGTGCCGCCAGTCTCAAAGGCAATAATATTTTCAAAACCAGCTAGTCCTCCACAGTAACCGGCAAAGCCTATTGCCCCAGAAACAGGAGAGGAGTGAAATGTCAGGGCAGGAAACCTTATTGCCTCGTCAATCCCAACAACACCCCCCGAGCCGGTAGTAATCAGAATCGGACCCGTATAGTTCCACTCTCTCTTAATCGTCTCACGGAGACCTGCCATATATTTCTTCATAATGGGGGCAATATAGGCATTCAAGGTAGTGGTAGTAGTCCTTTCAAACTCCAGCATCTCAGGGCGAATATCCCAAGAGATGCTAACATCGACATCAGGAAGCTCTTCCTGAAGTATTTCTTTTGTCCTAATCTCATGGTCAGGGTGCATAAAGGAGTCCATATAAACAACAGCAATGGACTCTACCCCCCGCTTCCTACACATCCTTGCCGCTTTCCTCACATCATCTTCATTAAGGGGGATGATAACTTCACCCCAGGGACTCACTCTTTCCCTGACTGTCAAGACATTCATTCTGGGTACAACGATATCCGGGGGATCCCAGTCAAGCTCAAAGGCTGAAATTCTCTCCGCCCTTCCCCCACCCAGAACATCACGGAATCCTGCTGTGGTAATTACAGCGGTCTTTACACCTCTTCTCTCCTCCACAGCATTTGTGGAAATAGTGGCTCCGTGTCGGAAATCCCGAGTTTCTTCTCCTAATAACTTTGCTCTTTTTACACCATTAATTATACCCTCAAAATATGCAGGAGGTGTTGTGGGCACTTTACCAAGCCGCTGTTCGCCAGTCTCCATATTTATGCCAATAACATCGGTAAAAGTACCCCCAACATCAGTACCAACAACCCACTGCTTCTTCATTAATAATGACCTCCTTACTAAACTCTTTTTATTAGGAAGTATATGAAGCTTCTAACTATGCCATCAAAGATAACCTCCTTTATCACTTATTATTTTAATAATAAATAATAGTTATCATTACTAATAAAATTATATAATTTTTAAACCTACTCTACAACTTATATTATTCCCAAATATCACAGCGTTTCTTAATATAGCACTTTGCCTTAAAGATTGTCAAGAAAGTTTTACCCACTAGTTCTCCTCTGAATTCCACCTGTTTCTCTTAAATCGTATTGTATGGGTGGTAAAATTAGCAACAAAAATAAACTATTACTAATTGACAGACGACCTTTAGCTATGGTAAACTTAAAAGTTGTGTCTGGTAGTTTAGCTGACAGTTAATAGATTGAAATCTAACTTTCAGTCTTTAACTACAGCTTTTACTGGATGAGCTAAAGCTCATCCTTTAATATTGTATGGGTATAGAAGGGAGATAATTGCCTACTATTAATCAGCTTGTCCGTAAAGGGCGTAAGAAAGTTCCCAAGAGAACCAAAGCGCCAGCATTGCGCTTTACTTACAATGCTTTAAAGAATAAGTTGATACAGGGGAAGGGTTCCCCCCAAAAGCGAGGGGTTTGCACTCAAGTCAAGACTACCACCCCAAAAAAGCCAAACTCGGCACTGCGCAAAATAGCTAGGGTGCGGTTAACTAACGGGATAGAAGTAACAGCCTATATCCCTGGTGAAGGACATGAGTTGCAGGAGCACTCCGTGGTTCTGATTCGTGGAGGGCGTGTGAAAGATTTACCCGGTGTCCGCTATCATATCATCCGAGGGGCACTGGATACTAGTGGAGTAGCTAATCGCCGCCAAGGGCGTAGCAAGTACGGAGCTAAACAAGCTAAAGTCACTGCTGAGAGTGAGTAAATACAGGAGACAAAATGCCGAGACGAGCCCGACCTATTAAAAGAGAGACACCACCTGATGCTAAGTATCAAAATAAGACTGTAGCCAGGTTAATTAATAAGGTAATGGCGTGTGGCAAAAAGAGCACGGCAGAGAGGATTGTATATGGGGCTTTGCAAATTATAGAGCAGCAGGTGTCAAAAGAACCGACCAGCATGTTAGAACAAGCGGTAAAGAATGCAACTCCTCTGCTTGAGGTTAAGCCGCGCCGGGTTGGAGGTGCCACCTACCAAGTACCCGTGGAGGTTCAACCTGACCGTGGACTTTCTCTGGCTCTGCGCTGGCTAATAATCTCAGCCAGAGCCAGAGCAGGCAAATCTATGGCAGAGAAGCTGGCTGCTGAACTTACTGATGCCTCACATGGAGAGGGTACAACTATTAAAAAGCGTGAGGACACCCACAAAATGGCTGAAGCCAATAGGGCATTTGCCCATTATCGATGGTGAGAGGTCTTCATTATTATTAGTTTTAATGTTATGATGAAAAGCCCAATATTAGAGAAGGACAGGACTGTGCCTAGGAGTTTTCCACTAGAGCGCATACGAAATATAGGCATCATTGCTCACATTGATGCTGGCAAGACCACCATCACTGAGAGGATACTATATTATACTGGTCGTACCTATAAGATTGGGGAGGTGGATGAAGGTACAGCAGTGATGGATTTTATGCAACTGGAGAGAGAACGCGGTATTACTATCAAAGCTGCAGCAACAACCTGTTATTGGCAGGACCACGCCATTAACATTATTGATACTCCAGGGCATGTGGATTTTACCGCAGAGGTGGAGCGCAGCCTTAGAGTACTGGACGGTGGGGTGGTTGTTTTTGATGGGGTGGCTGGGGTTGAGGCCCAATCAGAGACGGTATGGCGACAGGCTGACAGATATCACGTACCCAGGATTTGCTTCATCAATAAGATGGACCGAGTTGGTGCCAACTTTGACCGAACTTTGTCTATGATTGAGCAACGGTTGAAAGCCAAACCCTTGCCTATACAATTGCCCTTAGTCTATGAAGATTCGTATAAGGGCATTATTGACCTAGTGGAGAATAAAGCATGGAGTTTTGACGATGACCCTGATTCAGAACCCCTGGAGATGACTATTCCTGAGTCAGAACAGGCAATATGTACCGAATTTCGTCAGGCACTAATTGAAAAATTGGCTGAATCTGATGACGAGATTCTGGTCTCCTATCTTGGGGTGGGTAGTATTACCGTTTCTGAGTTAAAACTAGCCCTGAGACGGGTAACCTTGGCTAACAAGGGAGTGCCTATCCTTTGTGGTAGTGCGCTGAGAAATAAAGGTATCCAGCCATTACTTGACGCAATTATAAACTATCTTCCGTCTCCACTGGATATGCCACCGGTTCGAGGAATTGATACCAGAAAGGGCATCGAGGTCACTCGCCCAGCCAGAGATGATGCTCCCTTCTCCGCCTTAGCCTTTAAGGTGGTAACTGATCCTTTTGTCGGCAGGCTGGTCTATTTTAGGGTGTATTCTGGCAGGGTGAAGCCAGGAGCACAGATATTTAACTCAACTCGAGGCAAGAGAGAGCGCATCGGGCGGCTACTCCGAATGCATGCCAATCATCGTGAGGAGATGGAGGAGGCAGACACCGGGGCTATTGTAGCTACACTAGGTCTGAAGGACACCCTTACCGGCGATACCCTATGCCAGCCCTCTCACCCATTGCTTCTTGAATCTATCCGTTTCCCTGAACCAGTACTTTCTATTGCCATTGAGCCAAAAACAAGGGCTGACCAAGACAAAATGGGAGAAGCTCTACAGAAATTGACTGAGGAGGATCCTACCTTCAAGGTAGGTTATAACCAGGAGACAGGACAGACTATCATCTCGGGTATGGGCGAGCTCCACTTGGAGGTCATAGTAAGCAGACTACTTAGTGAATTCAGGGTAGGCGCGAAGGTGGGTAAGCCGCGAGTTGCTTATAAAGAGACTATTACCATACCAGCACGAGTTGATGGGAGATTTGTTCGACAGAGTGGGGGTCACGGCCAATATGGTCATGTCTGCCTTGAGATTGAGCCTATGGAACGGGGTAGCAAATTTCAATTTGTAGACCGTGTTAAGAGCGGAGCTATTCCGAAGCAATACATCCCGGCAGTGGAGGCTGGTGTTAAAGAGGCTATGGAGACCGGGGTAATAGCTGGTTACCCGGTAACTGATATTAAAGTAACCATTTATGATGGCAGTTATCACGAGGTTGATTCTTCAGATATAGCCTTTAAGATGGCTGGTTCAATGGCTCTAAAAGATGGTATCAGCAAAGCCAAACCCATCCTCCTGGAGCCTATCATGAGACTAGAAGTAGTTACACCAGAGGAGTTTCTTGGTGATGTAATAGCTGACATTAATTCAAGGAGAGGACACATCGAGGGTATTGAGACACAGGGCGAAATGTGCGTTATTCGTTCCCTAATACCCTTAGCTGAAACCTTTGGCTATGCCACCAGTCTAAGGTCGCTAACCCAGGGCAGAGCAACACATTCCATGGAATTTTATCGCTATCATGAATTACCAAGTACATTGATGGATAAGGTTGTAGCTATGGGTAGAATATAATGAGGTTTCTTATATGGCTAAGCAGAAGATTCGCATCAAGTTAAAGGGTTATGACCATAAAATACTCGACCAATCTGTAGCACAGATTGTTGAGGCAGTGGAACGTACCGGAGCAGTGGTCTCCGGACCGATACCTCTACCTACCCGCATCCAGAGGTTCAGTGTTATCCGCTCCCCTTTCATAGATAAGGACTCGCAGGAGCAGTTTGAAATTCGAACCCATAAGCGTCTTATTGACATTATAGAAACGACCTCTAAGACGATAGACGCCTTAACAAAGCTAGACCTACCCTCAGGGGTTGAGATAGATATTAAATTGTAGAGGAACAATGATTCAGAGAGTTATCGGTAGAAAACTGGGCATGACCCAGATATTTAGAGACAATGGTAAAGCAGAGGCAGTAACTGCTATTGAGGCTGGTCCCTGCCTAATAACACAGGTTAAAACTGAGGCTAAGGAGGGATATAATGCCGTTCAGCTTGGATTTGGTCATACCAAACGGCTTAAGTCGCCTCAGAAGGGACACCTCAAGGAGCTAGGGCAGTTTAAATATCTTCGGGAATTCAGAGTGGACGAAGCTGAAGCTATTAAGGTCGGAGAAAAAGTTGATGTTAGCTTATTCAAGGCAGGTGACCTGGTTGATGTCACTGGCATATCAAAGGGTAAGGGGTTTGCCGGTGTAGTAAAACGCCACCATTTTGCTGGCGGACCCAAAACACATGGGCAATCAGACCGACATCGCGCCCCGGGCTCTATAGGTTCTACTACCACTCCCGGCAGAGTTCTTAAGGGTAAGCGCATGGCAGGACACATGGGGAGTGATAGAGTGACTGTGCGTCATCTAGAAGTATGTGAGACTGACCCTGCCCGTAACCTGCTGCTGATTAAGGGAGCCGTACCCGGAGCAATAAACGGACTACTGCTAATAAGGAAATCAGGTGGGAGGAAATAAGGAAGTGGATGTTCCAGTCTATAGCCTTGCTGGAGAAGTTGTTAAACATATTGAGATAAGTGACGAAGTTTTTGCTGTGCCATTTAACGAGGCAGTGGTGCATCAGGCAATGGTAAGGCAGCAGGCAAATGCTCGTCAAGGAACAGCCAGTACTAAAACGCGGGGCGAGGTTTCTGGTAGTGGGAAAAAGCTGTATGCGCAGAAACACACTGGTCGTGCCAGAGCAGGTAGTATAAGGTCACCACTACGCCGCGGAGGTGGTATTATCTTTGGTCCCAAGCCAAGGAGCTACCGTCAAGCAATGCCCAAAAAGATGCACCGACTAGCTTTAAGGTGTGTGCTGTCAGCAAAGGCTGGAGATGGGGAACTAAAGATTTTGGAGCAACTAAAGCTTGACGAGCCCAAGACTAAGGAGATGGTACGGATTCTGACAGCGCTGGGGGTGGACTCCTCAGCTCTTATCGCAACCGATGAACCTGAAGAAAATGCAGTTAAATCAGCTCGTAACCTAGTCGGGATTAAGACAATACCAGCTAGCTTACTCAATGTGGTTGACATTCTTTCCTATAAAATGTTATTGATGACTGAGGCGGCAGTGCGTAAAGTAGAGCAGCTTTGGGGGCAGAGGTCATCGCAAGGGGGGAACAGTGCATCTCTATGAAGTATTGCGTCGCCCGTTAATAACCGAGAAGAATACCGGCCTTCAAGCTCAAGGCAAATATATGTTTGAGGTAGCTCATGAGGCTAATAAGCTACAGATTAAACAGGCTGTGGAAAAGGCATTTAGTGTCAAGGTGACAGCAGTTAATGTACTGACAGTACATGGTAAAAGGCGAAGGATGGGAAGAAGAGAGGTATTAACCCCAGATTGGAAGAAGGCTATAGTCACCCTCCAGCCTGGAGACAAGATTGGATTCTTTGAAGGTGTTTAGTACTGATGAGGAAGGGAGTCTAGATGGCACTAAAGGCATATCGTCCAACCTCTCCCGGTAGGCGGAGTATGACCGGCTCTACTTTTGAGGAAATAACCAGGGTTGAGCCGGAAAAATCCCTGCTCCTGCCCCTCAAGAAGAAGGCTGGGCGTAATAATCGGGGCAAAATAACCGTTCGGCATCGCGGTAGGGGGGCGAAGCAAATGCTTCGCACTATCGACTTTAAACGCGACAAGATTGGTATCCCTGGCAAGGTAGCTGCTATTGAGTATGACCCCAACCGTTCAGCCAATATTGCTCTTATTTACTATGCCGACGGCGAAAAACGTTACATTCTTGCCCCCATTGGACTTAGCGTTGGGGACACCATAAGGTCAGGTAGTGATGCTGAAGTAAAACCAGGTAATTCATTGCCCCTGAGGCTAATCCCAGCTGGCACTTTTATACATAATGTTGAATTGGAGAAAGGAAGAGGAGGACAATTGGTGCGGAGTGCCGGGGCAGCAGCCCAACTTATGGCAAAAGAGGGTGAATATGCCTTGGTTCGATTACCATCTAGTGAGATGCGGCGTATCCCTATTGATTGTCTGGCTACCATCGGGCAGGTAGGGAATGCTGACCATCAGAATATTAGTTTAGGCAAAGCAGGACGCACACGGTGGTTAGGCTGGCGACCCACAGTGAGAGGGTCAGCAATGACCCCCCGTGACCATCCTCATGGCGGAGGGGAGGGCAGATGCCCGATAGGCATGCCCGGTCCCAAAACACCATGGGGCAAACCAGCCTTAGGCTATAAGACCCGCAAGCACAAGATTTCAGATAAGCTAATCGTTAAACGCAGAGGGAAGTAGGTAAGATGTCAAGGTCAACCAAGAAAGGGCCAGCAGTTGATGCCAAATTGCTAAAGAAAGTTGAGGCACTGAACCGCTCTGGTCAGAAAGCAGTAATAAAAACCTGGTCACGCTGGTCTACCATCGTACCTGAGATGATAGGGCTTACCATTGGGGTACATGATGGTAGGAGGCATGTGCCTATCTTTATTACTGAAAATATGGTGGGGCATAAGCTGGGCGAGTTTGCTCCAACCCGAACTTTTAGGGGGCATGGGTCTAGGGCAGAGAAAACTACCCCGATGAGAAAGAGCGAGTAATGGAAGTAAGAGCAGTAGCAAGAGATACCGGCATATCACCACGTAAAGTGCGCTCCCTAGCAGATATGGTGCGGGGTAAGAAGGTAGATGAGGCACTGACCATGCTTAAATTTGCCCCTACGCCGATAGCTCGGGTTGTAGCCAAAGTGGTAAAATCAGCGGCAGCTAACGCTGAGACCAACTTCCAGATGTTGCCCGCGGATTTGAAAATTGTTAATATCTTTGCTGATGAGGCACGTACCGTGAAAAGATATCGCCCCCGGGCTCGAGGGCGAGCCGACCTTATACACAAACGTTCCAGTCATATTACAGTTATTGTTGCCGAGCAGGAGGGCTAATTGGGTCACAAAGTTCATCCTATAGGCTTTAGAATTGGTATTACCTGTGATTGGCAGGCAAGGTGGTATGCCGATAAGCATTATACAGAGTTCTTGCATGAAGACCTAAAGCTTCGGGAGGCTATCAGGTCTAAATATGCTGAGGCAGGTATCTCCCGAGTAGAGATTGACCGCCAAGCAAATAAGGTGTCTGTAACCATCCATACCGCCCGACCTGGTGTTGTCATCGGGCGAGGAGGACAACGAGTTGATGAAATGCGGCGCTACCTTGAAGACCTTATCGGGAAGAGAATTCAGCTAAACATCCAGGAGATTCGGCAACCTGAGCTTGACGCCTATCTGGTAGCTAGGACGATAGCCGAGCAGATGGAGCACCGTGTTTCCTACCGCAGGGCTATGAAACAGGCAGTTTTTCGCACTATCCAAGCTGGTGCCAAGGGGGTCAGAGTTGGCTGCGCCGGTAGATTAGCTGGTGCTGAGATAGCTCGCCGCCAGATTATACATGAGGGGCAGGTGCCGCTACATACATTAAGGGCTGATATCGATTATGGCTTTACTGAAGCGCATACCACCCTGGGTCGGATTGGAGTAAAAGTGTGGATATATAAGGGCGATATTCTTCCTCAACCTAAGGGGCTGGAAGTTAAGGAAGCAGCTGGCGAGCTAGTAGCCCATGTCATTGAGGAGGCGAAGCCCTCAATCGCTGCAACACCGGAAGAAAAACCGACTGAGCCAGCAGTTCCGCTAGCTGAGAAGACAGAAGCAGTAGCAGAGGTAAAACCAGAAGAGAAACCCCCAAAAAAGCTAATGGCAAGGAAAGCTACCAAGGCAAAACCTTCCGTCGTTATAAAATCAGAGGAAAAACCGGCTGAGTCAGCAGTTCCGCTAGCTGAGAAGACAGAAGCGGTAGCAGAGGTAAAACCAGAAGAGAAACCCTCAAAAAAGCCAAGGGCAAGGAAAGCTACCAAGGCAAAGTCGTCTAAAATAAAAGAGGAGACAGATGCTACAACCCAAACGGGTGAAGTACCGCAAGAGCCATAAAGGGCACCGCCGGGGTAAAGCCCAGGCGGGAAATACAGTTGTTTTTGGCGATTTTGGCTTGCAGGCGCTAGAGTCGGCATGGATTACCAGTCGACAAATTGAGGCGGCGCGGCGTGCCATTACCCATCATATCCGCCGCGGAGGGAAAGTTTGGATACGAGTTTTCCCCGATAAATCAGTTACCAAGAAACCGGCCGAAACCAGGATGGGTGGAGGTAAAGGTCCTCCAGACCACTGGGTGGCTGTGGTTAAACCGGGTAGAATCCTATTTGAAATGGGGGGAGTCAGTGAGGAGATAGCTAAGGAGGCAATGCGCCTAGCTTCGCACAAGCTCCCAATAAGCACCAACCTTGTGATAAGGGAAATTACCGTAGGCACTGGCAAAGAAAGTAAGGAGATGGCTCAAGTTGAAGGTTGAGGAAATGCGAGCCCGCAGCAATGAGGAACTGGTAAAACGACTGGAGGAGGCTTACCAAGAGCTTTTTAACCTTCGTTTTCGTGCTGCTACCAAGCAGTTGGTAAACAACCGCGAAATTCCGAGGGTTAAACAGGAGATTGCCAGGCTAAAGACTTTAATCAGGGAGAGAGAACTAAGTATAAGGTAATGCCTACAGAAGGATTTTAGTCTATGGAGAAGAAGCATAAAATTAGAGTCGGTCGTGTAGTGAGCGATAGGATGGATAAGACAGTAGTTGTAGCTGTAGAAACACCCAAACGCCATCCAATATATAAGAAGACCCTCAAGAGAACCGCTAAGTATAAAGCTCACGATGAGAATAATGAGTGTCGGCTGGGAGATATGGTAAGGATTGTAGAAACCCGCCCTCTCTCAAAGCAAAAGCGGTGGCGAGTAGCCGAGATAATAACCAAAGGAAAGGTAGTAGAGGTTAAACCCGAGGAGATAACCTAAAAGATATGATTCAACCCTACACTAGACTTAAGGTAGCAGATAATACCGGTGCCCGACAGATTATGTGCATTAACCTGTTGGGTAGCACAGGGAAGAAGTATGCTCGAGTGGGCGACGTCATTGTGGCTTCGGTCAAACGGGCAACACCGGTGGCAGTAGTGAAAAAGGGAGAGGTAGTCAGAGCCGTTATCGTCCGCTGCGTTCAGCCATACCGTCGTCCCGATGGCTCTTATATCAGGTTTGATGAAAATGCCGCAGTAATTCTTACTGATAAGAATAATCCTAAGGGAACCCGGATATTTGGACCAGTAGCCAGAGAGCTGAGAGAAAAGAATTTTACCAAGATTATATCCCTAGCACCCGAGGTCTTGTAAGGTTAGTGGTTATGAATATTAGAAAGAATGATACTGTACTGGTTATCGCCGGTAAGGATAGAGGCAAAAAGGGAAAGGTGCGCTTTGCCTACCCCAAGGAACAACGGATACTGGTTGAAGGTATCAACTTCATTAAAAGACATACTAGGGCAAGAGGGCAGGTCAGGCAGGCAGGCATAATAGAGCGAGAGGCACCAATCCACATATCCAATGTCATGCTACTTTGTGCTAGGTGTAATCACCCTGCCCGTGTTGGCTACCGCATTTTAGAGGACGGTAGAAAGGTTCGGATTTGCCACTCCTGTGGTGAGGTAATTGATTAAATGTCACGACTAAAGGAAAGGTATAAAAAAGAGATTATCCCCAGTCTAATGAAGCTTTACGGATATAAGAATGTAATGCAGGTACCACGTCTAGATAAGATTGTGTTTAATATCGGCATGGGCGAGGCAATTCAGAATGCCAAGGCTCTAGAGGCAGCCGAAATAGACTTAACTACTATTTCGGGGCAACATCCAGTTACCACCCGAGCTAAAAAATCTATCTCCGTCTTCAGGTTAAGAGTGGGAATGCCTATCGGATTAAAGGTAACGCTGCGAGGAGAACGGATGTATGAATTCTTTGATAAGCTAGTAAATGCTGTCTTGCCCCGCATCCGTGAGTTTCAGGGTGTTTCCAGAAACTCCTTTGATGGTCAGGGCAATTATACCTTGGGGCTTAAGGAGCAAATCGTCTTCCCTGAAGTGGAATATGACAAGGTAGACAAAGTAAGAGGGCTAGAGATGTCAATTATCACAACTGCTAAGACAGATGATGAGGGCAAAAACCTACTGGAATCGTTAGGTATGCCTTTCACCAAGGATTGAGCGGAGATACAGATGGCTAAATTGTCGAAAATCATAAAATCGCAACGTCCTCCTAAATATAGGGTACAACAGCATAATCGCTGTCGCTTGTGTGGGAGGCCACGTGCCTATATTCGCAAGTTCGGCTTATGCCGTATTTGTTTTCGTAGGCTGGCCCTCATCGGCCAAATTCCAGGAGTGAGAAAGGCAAGCTGGTGATTAGATATGACTATTTCTGACCCAATAGCCGATATGTTAACCCGAATACGTAATGCCATCATGGCAAAGCATGACTTTGTTCTCGTACCAGCCTCGAGAATAAAGCTGTCTATTGCTAAAATCCTCAAGGAGGAAGGCTTTATTACTGATTATGAAGTGCTCAGGAGCAAACCACACCGAGCAATTAAGATTTACCTTAAGTATAGTGATAACAATCAGTCAGTCATTACTGGATTAGAGCGAGTAAGCAAGCCCAGTCTAAGAGTATATGTTGATAAGAAAGAAATCCCTCGTGTTTATGGCGGCTTGGGCATTGCTATTGTTTCTACACCTAAGGGTGTGATATCAGGTAAGCAAGCCTGGCACCAAGAAGTAGGTGGCGAACTTTTGTGCTATGTATGGTAAGTAAATCTTAGGGTTGATATATATGTCTAGAATAGGACGAATGCCAATAACTGTGCCTCAGGGCGTAAAGGTAAATATTGAACGAGACGAGGTCATCGTAACCGGACCCAAGGGGGGGCTTAGTCGTCGTTTTAATACAGCTATGTCTATTACCCTGCAGAATAATAGCTTAGTCGTATCGCGACCAACTGACAGTAGAATACACCGTTCCCTGCACGGTCTGACACGAAGTCTCTTGGCTAACATGGTGGAGGGAGTAACTAAAGGCTTTGAGAAGACTCTTGAAATAGTTGGTGTAGGTTATAGAGCGGAAAAAGCAGGAAATAAGCTGATAATTCGTGCCGGCTATTCACATCCGGTGGAGGTATCACCGCCACCCGGTGTCACCCTAGATGTGGAGAGGGCAAATCGGATTAAAGTTAGCGGGATTGATAAGGAAGCAGTTGGTGAAATAGCAGCTAAGATTCGGGCTATTCGTCCCCCTGACGCTTATAAAGGCAAGGGTATTAGATACGCCGGGGAAATAGTTCATCTTAAGCCAGGCAAGGCAGGTAAGGCTATAGGACAAAAGAAATGATAGGTAAAAACATAGAAAGAATAGCTCGCCAAAGAAGACATGCTCGAATCAGAGCCCAGGTGGAAGGCACAACCTCCAGACCCAGGTTATGTGTCTTTCGCAGCTTGAACCATATTTATGCTCAGATTATTGATGATTTACAAGGGCACACGCTAGCCTTTGCTTCAACCCTAGACCCAGAGATAAAAGATAAGTTAGATGGCAAAGCAAAGTCAGCTAAGGCTGAGCTCGTTGGTTCTCTGGTAGCGAAGCGAGCACTGACTAAAGGGATAAACCAGGTAGTCTTCGACCGTGGTGGATACAAATATCATGGCAGGGTTAAAGCCCTAGCTGAGGCAGCCCGGCAGGCAGGACTGAAATTTTAAAAGAAGGTGCTAAGCTAAGTGATTAAACCAGTAAGCAAGATAGACCCAACAGAACTGACGCTGAGTGAAAAGCTAATCTCGGTTAATCGTGTGGCTAAAGTGGTGAAAGGAGGAAAACGCCTCAGGTTCAGTGCCCTGGTAGTAACCGGGGATGGTAGCGGACACGTAGGCATTGGACTGGGTAAGGCAAAGGAGGTACCAGCAGCGATTAGCAAGGCAGGCGCTACTGCGAGGAAGAATCTGATTAAGGTACCGTTGGCTGGAACTACTATTCCTCATGAGATGAGGGTTAAATTTGGAGCTGCTGATGTCTTGCTTAAACCAGCATCACCAGGTACCGGTGTTATCGCCGGTGGTAGTGTTCGGGCTGTGCTCGAGGCAGCCGGCGTTAAAGACATCCTCACTAAATCACTGGGAAGCTCTAATCGCATCAATACCGCTAAAGCAACGATACTTGCTCTCAGCCGGCTCAAGAACCTAAAAGAAGAGTTGGCTAAACGCAAATCATCACCTGCAGTTAAGGAGACGGTAACCAGTGGCTAAGCTACGCATCACCTGGGTTAAAAGTGGTATTGGTTATGCAGAGGAGCAGAAGAAAACCTTGAAGGCTCTCGGTTTTAAACGACTAAATCAGACTGTTATCCATGATAACAATGGCCCAATTAAAGGCATGATTAAAAAGGTGAAACATCTAGTCAAAGTGGAGGAGGAAAGTTCATGAGGTTGGATCAACTCTCTCCAGCCCCCGGCGCTAAGAAAAGCAGGAAGCGGGTGGGTCGGGGGGATAGCAGCGGACATGGCACTTATTCCGGGCGAGGTTGTAAAGGGCAAAAGTCTCGTACTGGCTGCCAGATGCGCCCAGGTTTTGAAGGCGGGCAATTGCCTTTGATTAAGCGCTTACCGCAAAAGCGTGGCTTTGTCAACATCTTCCGGACAGAGTATACTATTGTTAATATCGATAAGCTTAACATCTTTGAGTCTGGTAGTGAGGTTACACCAGAAAAATTATTAACCGCCGGGGTGATAAAGTCTCTGCAAAACCCAATTAAGATTCTGGCTGAGGGTGATATTGCTTATCCCCTTTTGGTAAAGGCAAATAAATTCTCCGCTGCTGCTAAAGCCAAGATTGAGGCAGCTGGGGGCAAGGCGGAGGAGGTAGAGCGTGCGGCCAAGACAAACTAGACCAAGACTACTTCAGGCAATGATTGACGCCTTTAGTCTACCTGATTTAAGGCGCCGGATTCTGTTGACCTTGGGCATCCTAGCGGTCTTCCGCTTTGTGGCTCACGTGCCTCTTCCCGGGGTAGACCTTGCTGCGCTGCAAGATTTATTCCAGCGTAATGCACTACTGGGTATGCTTGATATGTTCAGTGGCGGTGCCATGAGACGGCTTAGTGTGGCAGCAATGGGGGTTTACCCCTATATCACATCTTCAATTATTATGCAGTTACTAGTGCCGATTATTCCACGTCTGCAAGCCCTTTCCCAAGAGGGAGAGGCTGGCAGGCACAAGATTAATCTGATCACTCACTGGTTCACTGTGCCACTAGCTGCCCTCCAGGGTTATGGACAGTTGGTCTACCTCCAGCGTGAAGGTGTTGTTAGTAGTGCTGCCATACTGCCAACAATAGCCATGGTTCTAGCAATGGTAGCTGGCACCATGTTCTTGATGTGGCTAGGCGAGCTTATTACTTCATACGGCATTGGTAATGGTATATCCATAATAATCTTCGCTGGCATTGTGTCTGGATTACCGGAAATGATTGGACAGGGTTTTCTAGCTAAGGGAAACTTTTGGGGGTTAGCCTTTTATATTATCATTGCTTTAGCTACTGCTGTCTTGATAGTCATCTTCACCGAAGCCCACCGCCGTATTCCAGTGCAATTCGCTAAAAGTGTATTCCGAGGTGGCCGGATGTACCGACAATCAGGCTCAACTCATATCCCACTGCGGGTAAATACCGCTGGGATGATCCCCCTAATCTTTGCCATGTCAATAGTAATTTTCCCCGGCATCATCGCTAGCTACTTCGCCAACCCTGCTGAGCCGGGGTTCGCTGACACCATTATGCAGCTATTTAATCCCAATGCACCATTGCCCCTGGGTATATTTTACTGGGGTCTATATTTCCTGCTGACGGTTGCCTTTGCCTTCTTTTATACTATGGTTATCTTCGAGCAGCAGGACTTGCCCAGCGTCCTACAACGGCAGGGAGGGTTTATCCCCGGGATTCGACCGGGCAAACAGACTGCAGATTATCTTCATAATGTTATTAACCACATTACCTGGGCAGGAGCGATTTTCCTCGCCTTGGTAGCGGTAATGCCCTTCTTAGCTCGAGAAATCACCAATGTTCAGGTGATACAGCTATCCAGCATGGGCATGCTCATAGTGGTTGGAGTTGTTTTGGATACTATGAAACAGCTAGAAGCGCAACTGGTAATGCGACGCTATGAAGGCTTTATCAAATAGGGATAAAAGATGTATATTATTCTT